>Ga0306915_100136_pt1 | contig 31698 bp, 21 predicted proteins | sample AntDeeMetag20061_FD_190427 | JGI IMG/M metagenome (GOLD analysis project Ga0306915, IMG submission 190427) | Saline lake microbial communities from Deep Lake, Antarctica - Metagenome TFF 2006 #1 (v2) (version 2) | ecosystem: Environmental > Aquatic > Non-marine Saline and Alkaline > Saline... | reverse complement strand
CTCAGTTCGAACCGCACGTCGATTGTGGCGTGCATGGGGTACCTCGGTTTGGACACCAGAGGCAACCCCGCCTTCACGGGAGTCAGTTACTACTGAACTCTAGAGGACTTTGCGACACGACCAAGATATTTCTATCAAAAATGACTCTGTAACACCTGCAATGGTCGACACATTTGAGGATCGCGGTCTCATCACTGAAAAAGAGGAAGCAACGTTATTCACGATTCTCTCCTGGTGGCACGGGGAGGAGCCAGTCAAATATAGTACACTCGATAAGATTTACAACAGAATTGAACAGTCAAAATATGGGTTCGACAAGAGTTCATAATTATACTTTATATCTCTTGTTTAGACAATACCAGTCTCTTAGATATTCTACAGTACTTGGACTCGACATTGAAATTCGATCTATCTCTGGATCGGAGGCAGACTAGGAATATATACTGACGGGGAGGTACATTGATACACCTCCATACGAGTCATCAAATAGATGGCAGACAAGTACGCTGGCAGTGAACACTCCGCCCTTGAGACGCTCGACACGCTGGGTTGGGAGGTCGTCGACCAGACGCAAACCGACTGGACCGACCCGCGCGAACGCCTGTCGACGACAGTACTCAAAAGTAGACTTCGGGCAGCAGTCAAACGCCTCAATCCGTGGCTGACCGACAACAACCTCACGCAGGCTGTCAACGAAATTCAGTAGGTCGCAGATACGAACACGATGGCCGAAAACGAGGCGATCCACGAGCTGCTGATCCGCCACACCACTGTCGAACAGGACCGGGGTCACGGGAAGAAACACTAGACCGTCAAGTACTCATATTTACGCCAGAACAGAAGACGTCGACCTGCTGGTGTTGACCGCTGTGGCCGAGTCCACGGTGACCTCGGTCGCAAGGACCCAACCCCGACGTGCGCATGGTCGTTTACAACCGCGAGTCGATGCCGGAATTCGCCAAAGGCAGGCTGATCTAGCCGTCGACCCGGCGCTGTTGGCGGCGGATGTGGTGCCGAGGAACTGGTGGGCGACGCCTCGCGTTGATGGCCCATTCGCGCGGGACCTACGTCTCTGCACGCGGACGCTCTGTCGACCGGGATATCGTGTTTTTATCGGCTCGCCTCGTAGCCAGCCGCGGCTTGTTCGTACCGCGCTTCGACCGCCTCCAGATCGGTGATGGTGTGTGTCTCCTCGTTGTGCCACCAGTATAACGCTGTCAGTCTGGCTGCCAGTTCGTCGTTGATCGTGCCGTCTTCCAGCAGTTCCGCGACGACGGTGACGTGCTGTCGACCCGTCTCATCGTCGGACTCGGTCGCCTGTGTCGTGAGATCGTCGACGGTTTCGACGCCGGCCTCGCTCAGCGCTTCAACTGTCCCGCTCGACAGGCCGAGCAACTCGCGGAGTTGCTCGGACCGCAGACTGTTGTCGCTGCCGACGGGCACCTCGATCGCCTCGCTGAAGGGGTCGACGTCGCTGGCCTCTGCATCCTCGATCGCGGCGTCGAACTCCTCGCGAGCCTGTCGGTAGCGGATCTTCGAGAGGGTGTATTCGCCGTTTGCGTGGGCCACGATCGCGTTCTGGAGGCTCTCTTCGCCGAGTTGGAGAGATTCTCGAATGGATGTCTGTGCCTCACGGGCTGTCTCGGCAGCCCCCCGGTCCTCACGGGCTTGGGCGATCGTCTCTTCGATCTCCGTGGTCGCCTCCTCGTCGACGTCCGCCGCGGCGGCAGTATACAGTTCGATCGCCGCCGTGTATTGTTCAATGGCGCTTTCGAGGTTGCCCGCGTTTCGCTTGTCGACCGCATCAGCGAGCAGGTCGTCGGCGTCCGAACGCACTGCCTCCGGGTCGTCCGCGTCGGCCGGCTCAGCTGTCGACGACGGCCCTGACGGGGCATCGTCGGCTGCCTCCTGTACTGCCGGGTCAGTGTTGTGGTCTGTTCTTTGTTCGGAACGATTATTCATTACCGGTTTAGGGAGGTTGTTCGTCCCCGAGTCACGGACCCACCGGTACGCCACGCCGCCGATCATCAGCGTTGCCAACAGACCAACACCGCCAAGTGCGGCGATCTGAATGGTTTCTTGCCCGCTGTTTCCGGTATCTGCCGACGGGTTCTCGCCGCCAAAGTCGGTCTCGGAGGGTTCCGTCTCAGATCCATCGTTCGTCTCCGGTTCCGGGTCGGATTCCGTTTGGGGTGCCGCGCTAGTGTCGATTTCAATGCTCTGGTCGGCGTGGTTCCACTCGCTGTGGTGTCCCAACGTTCCGGTCATCACTCGCGATCCCTGACTCGATTGAGTGGTTCCCCCGTCGACCGCATAGAGGCTCCGCCGACCGGCGCCGATGAAGAGCGTTCCCTCCCAGACGGTCGGTGCTGAGGTGGGATCTAGATCCGTACTCCAGTTTTCCTCTCCCGTTTCAGGGTCCAGACTATAGAGAGAACTGTTCCCGATCAATAGCCGTCCAGAGACAAGCGTCGGTGCCGCTCGGATGTCGTCGCCGACATCCTTCGACCACCGCAACCCACCCAATTCGGCGTTCAGCGCGTAGACAGTCCCTGTCCGGTCGCCAATAAACAGTGTCTCCCTGACGAAGCCGCCGTCGCCAACGGTCGGTGCCGACAGGCCGCCGACCGTTTCGTAGCTCCACTCCTCTTGGCCCGAGCCAGCGTCGACCGCGTACACGTTCCGGTCGTCGCTTCCGGCGTAGACGATCCCGCTGGCCACCGTTGGCGACGCCCGGATCGGGCCTTCGGTTTCGAAGGTCCACTCCGTTTCGCCCGACCCTGTTGCGACCGCATACAGGCTTCCATCGGCACTCCCGACGAATACGGTCCCGTCGTGGACGACCGGCGACCCCTCGACCGCACCGCCGGTCTCGACGCTCCACTGTTCGGTGCCCGAACTCGCGTCGATCGCATACAGATTGCCGTCGTCGCTCCCGACGAACACCGTCCCGCCGACAACTGTCGGCGAAGAGCCGACATCGCCGTCGGTCTCGAAGGCCCACTGTTCCTCACCCGACTCCGTATCGACGGCATACACCGCGTTGTCATCGGTACCGACAAAGAGCAACCCGTCGACGACTGTCGGCGAAGAGCGCACACGGCCTCCGGTTTCGAACTCCCAGCGAACCCCTGCAGAGGCCGTATTCACCGCGTAGACGTTGCCGTCGTCGCTGCCGACGTAGACGAAGTTGCCGATCACCGTCGGTGACGATCGGACGGTCCCGTTCGTCTCGAGCTCCCACTGTTCGTCGCCGGACGCGGCCGCGACCGTGTCGCTTCCCCCGGTGACTCCCACGGCGATGGCTCCGAGCCCGATGGCCGTGCGCACAGTCTGCCGACGAGTAACTGTCTTCCCCCGACTGTGATCCATATCATCTCCACACACGTTTGTTATAAATAATTTTACACTCGATTTAAAAAAATCCTATATAAAAACCATTTGTTTATACATCTACAGATTGTCAGCTGGCTTCGAATCCGATCGTCGACCGGTGGTATCGATCGGTTATTCCGGCTTTCTCGGCGAACGTGTAGTCGTTTTCGCCGTGGGCCCACGAGAGGGCCGTCAGCTTCGTCGCGGTTTCGGGGTCTATCGTGCCCTCCGTTTCGAGCCGTTCGACCGGCCTTGGTCGAAGTATCGTCTCGGTTCTGGTTGTGCCCTCGGTTCGATCGTCGAGATCCCCAACGGTCGTGATCTCGTCGGCTTCGAGTGCTCGCACTGCCTCCGCGCTCAGCCCCGGCACCGCATCGAGCTGCGTCGTTGCGAGCGTGGTTTCGGTTTCGATCGCCACGTCGACCGGCGTCTCCAACAGCGCCGTCTCGCTGTCGTCAAGCGCATCGAGGGCGGCCTCGAACTGGGTGCGCGCTTGTCGGTAGCGGATCCGTGCGAGCGTCTGCTCGTCGTCGGCGTGAGCGGCGATCGCCCGCTGAAAACTCTCCTCGCCAGCCTGCAGTGCCTCCCGGAACGATGACTGGGCCGCCTGCAGCGACTGGAGGTCCGCCCTGTCGGTCTGAAGCTGTTCGATCGTCTCCTCGATGGTCTCCCGCACGTCGCCGGTCAACTGGGCCGCTGCGGCGTGGTACAGCTCCATCGCTTCGGCGTACTGTTCGATCGCGATCTCAAGTCTCCCGTCGCGTTTGGCTGTGACAGCCGCGTCGACCGCCTCGTTGGCGTCGGCGCGCAGGTCTTCGGCCGTCGCGGTCGGTTCTTTGTTGTCTTTCCGCTCGTCGTCCGCTCTCAATTCCGTCGACTCGTAGAGCCGGATCACCCCAGCGGTTAGGATACTCGGGAACCACACGAACAGCATGAACGCCATGCCCAGCAGTACCGCCTGCGATGTTTGTGTCGACAGCGATACGAATCCGTATCTATCGAGCACTGCTAGCAGTGTCAGCACCGACAGAAGGCCCATCGAATAGAGGGCGAATCGGTAGATCGTGGTCGACTGTGCCATTGATAATTGTGACTCTGGGCGTTACTCTAGCTGGATGTCCTTCGTGGTGTTGCCGCGAATCTCGACGCTTCCAGTATAGTTGTCATCAGTGCCTGTCGTTCTGATTTCATACGTCCCATTCTGGAGTGTCATATCCGTGTTATATCGACCCGAACTGTCAGACGTGGCGGTTATCTGTCCTCTATTTTGATCAGGTAGCAGCGTTTCGTTGTCGACGATTACGTTCACTCCTTCTTCCGGTTGATCGTACTGGTTCTCTACGGTACCGCTCAGCTGAAACATCTGCGCGGTGGATTCGCTTCCGGCTTCCTCGGTCGACGAATCGTCTTCAGCTGTCGAGTTTTCCTCGGCTGGGGCTTGCGAATCGGTTTCTGTTACCGATCCTTCTTCAGCCCCGCTTTCATTTCCCGACGCGGTGTCACCGCCGGTGTCGCCGTCCGTTTCTGTCTCGTTGGTTCCCGCATCCGAACCCCTAACAAATGGGAGGAAAGAGAACATCCCGCCAGACTCATCGGATTCGCTTGGTGTCCCGAAGTTGACCTGTCCTTCGCCGGGTTCGACTCCCGTCTCTTCGTACTCGGTGCCGTCGACAGTCGCTGTCAGTGCATAGGTTCCGTTCGGCGGGACGTCGGTAAACTCGTACTCGCCGGGACTACCGAGGATTCCGAATAGGTGTCCATCCGTGACCACCTTTCTCGCATCAGTGTCGAGTTGATCACCAGTGAGTGTGACGGTGATATCCGGGGCTGGTTCGCCTACCCCATCGTACACCGTTCCGCTGATCGCCGCGCTGTCGCCGCCAAAACCTAATAGTCCAAACTGTGTCGCCCCGTAGAATCCCGCGAGCAACACGAGTAATACCATTGCGCCGATGAATAGGAACTTCCCGAATTTCGGCGAGAGTAGCGTCCGTTTGATCCGCTCACCCTTTGAAGCGGGCCTTCGGCGTGGGGACGGCCCTGCCGATCCGGTCGCAGACAATCCCGGTACCTTCTGCTGGATCTCCTTGGCCGACAGCCCGTGGTCCCGCTTGAGCGTTTGTACCGACTGTTTGATCGTGTCGATCTCCGCGCCGACAAGCTGGTCACGGAGCGACTGCTTGGCCTGTTCCCACCGGGTTTCAGTCTCACCGAGCGGTTCGATGCCGGAGTACCGCCCGACGGTGACCGTCACATCGAACGCCGAGAGGCTGTTTGTGGCCTCTGCGTTCGTGATCGCCACCGAGTGGTTGTCCGCCAACTCGAACAGCAACCCCACCGCGGCGTCCGAACTGTCGACACCGACGTTTGTGAGGTGCCTGTTTGCAACGAGATCCTGTAGAATCGTCAGACCGTTTTTTGATCCGGGAGTCGTCGCTTGGCCGCGGTTCTCCAACCGCTGGAAGACCGCCATCTCGTCGGTCGACTCGTCGAGGATGTATCCCCACTCGTCGAGGGTTGTCCTGAGCGCGTCGGTGAACTCGCCGATCGGATCAGTCGTGTTCCGGGCGGTAAACTCGGCGTAGTACTGTTCCGCCCGCGCCGTCTGGGTCTCTTTGGCCCTGAAGTAGCCAGTCACACGCCGCTCCTGTGGTTCGGCGGCGAACCGCACGCTGGCAAGGTTTAGCTCCTTGATTCGTTCGCTCCGGCCGGTTGCCTCCCCGTCCGGTGTGTATTCGTTCCCCTCCGCGTCGTAAACTGTGAGTGTTGACATACGTGGTCACCCCATTTTTTTGAGCAGTTCGTTGAATCCGATCGTCATGACGTTCCCGTTGCGGTCCCGCATCGGCACCCGGTCGCCGGTCGCGTCGTCGACCGTCGTCTGGTAGTAGACGGGATGGATATCAGTTCCCGCGGTGTCCTGAACGAGCGTCCGGACCGTCTGGTCGTTGGCGACGAGTTTCTCGTTGACGTACTCCTGGAACTCGTCGAAGTACTGGTGGGCCTCAAGTGCCCGTTCGTCCCGGAACTGCTCGGCCAGAATGTCGCACTTCGTGGCGACAAGCAGGACGTCGGTCCCTGAGGCCTCGTCGAGGATATCGAAGTACGGCTCGATTCCGAGCGATTCGTTGCCGTGGTAGCGCTCCATATCGATCACGAGGATCAGCGTCTCGGCGTTGCGGACCCGATCGCCGAGCAGCCGTAGCGTCGAGTCGTCGATCTCGTCGTCGGCGCTCATCAGTGCGTTCGGCAACTCGTTGAGGTACTCCCCCGCGTAATCGAGGCTCGCGATCTCGATGTTCTTCGGGAATACCCGCCCTTTGGTGAAGTTGAACCGGAGGTCCTTGACGTCGGCCGCCGGGGTCGCACCGAGTTCCCACCCGGCGTTTTCACCGACCGCGTCGACCGAACTCACGAGTTCCATGAGGTCCCCGCTGGGGTTCATCGGCGTATCGGCCTTCCGATCGGTCGCGTCGTCGAGGGCAGCCAGATACTTGCCCACGAGGAACAGCGACTTCCCGGAGCCCGGTGGCCCGAGAATAAAGAAGTTCTCCGAGGAGTCGTACTGCACGAACTGACGGAGAGTCAACACGAAGACACCGGCGGTGAGCCCGTTGACGAAGAGCCCGCTTTGGCTGACCGACAGCGATCCGCTCGGCGCAGCGATCGACGGCCCGGCGTCGGTGACAGCTATCACCTCCGGGAACGTGATGTGGTACTCGATCATGCCGACGACGATGATCCCCGTCAGCATGACGTATAGGATGGATGCCGCCCGGCGGAATTCGAGCGCGTTGGCGGTTCTGACTTCGAGCAGCTGCCGGCCACCGCCGAGGAATCCACCGGTGACGACCCCGCCGACGATCAGGACGATGTTCGCTCCGAAGTCGATGTTCGGAATGAACAGGCCGACCGACAGGAGGCCGACGAGCGCGGCTCCAGTCCCGAACCCGAGCAATACGCCCTGAATACGTTTTTTCGGATCGACGATCATCAGCGCTAGCAGGCCGAGATACAGCCCGAACATCGCCGCCGCGAACTGTTCGAGGCTCACGCCGACGAGCGGATCCAGCGCGAGGATCAGCGGCTTGATGAGTTCGGCCCTGCGCCAGGCCTCACCAAGGGTCGAAAACAGCATCCCGCCGACGACAATCACGACAAGGAAGTAGACGCCGAGTTTGACCTTCTCGCCGTTTTTTTCGAGGAACTCTCCGACCCCCATACTACTCGGCTCCCTCCGTGGCGTGATCGGTGAACTCGACGGTCTCCTGATATTCGTCGAGGAGTTCGTCCCTGATCGTCATCTCATCGCGGAGATAGAACTCGACGTCCTTCGGGTTCTCCATGTTCAGGATGTCCTTCCGGCGGACGTACCGCCCCTGATCGAGCCCGTAAGTGTGGTGGACGAGGATCTCCGTCTCGTCGGACTGCTCGCGGGCTTGGTAGCCGGCGTGGTAGCCGTCGGCCTCGACTTCCGCACGCAGGTTGTCGAGGAACACACCGTCGATGAAGATGCCGAGCCCGACGTCCCAGTTGTTGCCGCCCTCGACCGGGAACGACGCGAAGTTCTCGCTTCCCGGCCCGAGGTTGTAGGCCCCCTGGAACACGCTTTTCAGATCCGCGATGTCGCCGATCTGGCTCATCGCGCGGCTCATCACGCCGACGACGATCTGCATGTCGTTGTAGCGGGCTCGGTCGTTGCTGATCCGGCGTTTCCGAATCCCCGTATATTTGGGGTTCTGCGCGTTCTTCGCGAGTTCCTCCAGTGCGCCACGGAGTCGCTGCCGTTCGACCTCGTCGCTGAATAGTTTGCTCTCGCTGATATCCGAGTCCGCGCGGAGCTGGAGGATGTTGTTCGGCTGCATCGTCTTCACGTAGCTGTACTCTTCGTTTTCGGTCGACACCGTCGTCGACTCCCGGTCCTTTCGGTAGGCCTCCCGCGACTCGCGGTAGGCCTCCTTCGCGTCGTCGAACGTCTCTCGGAGCGTGTTCGCCTCCTCGAAGAGACTGACTGTCCGGTCGAACCGGTCGGCTTTCGCTTCGGTCTCCTCGAGGTCCGCCTCCAGTTCGTCACGACGCTGTGCGATATCGTCGGTTTCGAGCACCTCGTCTTCGATCAAATCCTCGATATCGCGGGTGATCTCTTCGAGGCTGTTGCTGCTGTCCAGCCGCCGCTCGATATCGTCGATAACCGCCGCCTGCGGATCCTCGAGTTCGTTCCGTGTCTCGTTGAGGATCGTCCGCCGCCGCTGTTCGGCCTCCTTGTCGAGCGTTCGGACGAGCGTCTGGGTGTCGAACTCGACGGTGACCGACAGCGAGTCCCCCGCTCGAGAGATGGAAAAGACGCCCGTATCCCCCAGCTGAGTCCGCTTCATCCGGTAGTTCTGCTTGGCCTTCTCGCGGTCCTCCTCGGCGGACGTCTCCCACGGCGTGAGTCGTTCGATCGTTCCGCCCTCCTCGTTCATCGTGAGGAAGGACTCCTTGGCGTCCTTGAGATTCGCCAGCGACGAGTTGATATCCCGCTCGATGTCGCTGACGCTGACCCCAATCCGGTCGAACTCCCCGGTGAGTTCTCCGAGCGTCTCCCGGACCTGCGCCTCGTTTACCGCTTCGAGCTGCTGTTGGTTCTCGGCGTTTTCGATCTCCCGGGCGAACGTCTCGAGTGCTACTTCCAGGTCCCCGCTGATCCCGTCGACCGGGATTGACTGACACTCGGTGTACTCCTCGTAGGCGGTCCGTACCGACCGCTCCCAGTCGTCGACGCGCCGATCGATCTCGTCTTGTTGCTCCCGTCGCCGCTCTTCGAGCTCCTCGGAGACCTCCTCAAGCTCCGATTCGAGATGCTGTTTCCGGTCTTCGGCCTCTTCGAGTCGTGCCTCAATCTGGTTGAGACGGACTCCTGCGTTGACGCTCTCGTCTTCCAGTCCGAGCAGGTAGCTGATGGTACTCTCGATGTGGGTGTTGTCGATGCCGCGCAGCCGGACGAGCAGCGTGTGACGGTGGGTGAGTCGTCTGAGTTCGTCTTGTATGACGTTGGCGAGCTGTTTGTCCGTGCTGTCGACGAACTGCTCGGCGTCGTCGCCGATCTGTACGGTACCTGCCCGGATTGAGCCGCCGATCACTTCGATCTGCTCGACGATGCCCTCGGATTCGGCTTCGGCCTTCGAGATGATATCCCGGTAGATCGAGACCGACTCGTAGTCGAGTTCGGAGAACAGATCGAAGTTTAGCAGCGATTTGATCTCGTCGAGCCGGCTCTCGATGTCGCTCAGATCCGAGTCGTGGAGTTCCCCTTCCGGGCCGTCAGGACTCCACGCTTTTGTGAGGAACCGGTCGACTTCGGTGTAGATCTTCTCCTCGGCTTCGAGGGCGTCCTGTTCGGCGGTGAGAAGCTCTTTGATGACGGATTTGGCTTCCTGGATCGCGTCGACGTTGTATCGGACGACCTGCGGCACGCCGATAATAAAGGGGGCGAACGACGGCGTATCGGCGAAAGGGTCCTCCATGTCCATCATGTTGTAGTATGATGCAATGAGGTAGATCGCTGCTCGGTCGAACTCGACCAGCGCGTCCGAACTCTGGAGGATATTCGCCTTTTTTCCGCCGAAGCCGGTCGGATCGATTGGGATTAACACCCGGTCTTTGAACAGATCTTCGCCCTTGAGGCTCAGATGCTCCAACTCCGAGAGGGTTGCATGCGCGTTGGCGCTTTCGGCCTCTCCCTCGTCGTCGTTCGGCAACACCCCGAACAACGTTATTTCAGCCGTCCGCTGGGTCTGTTTGAGGTCTTTCACCAGATCGATGAACACGCCCGAACCGGTCCCGCCACCGAGGCCAGCGATGACTGCAACCTTACCGCGCCGGGGAAGATCGATCGAGGTCCGGACGTCGTCGTCCTCGGCGTAGGCCTTGTAGTACAGCCCCTTTCCCAGCCCGCGTTTGCGGACGACACCCGTAGCGAAGTTCAGGTTCTCGTTGATGAACTCCGGCTTGAGCCACCAGTTTTCCTCTTCCATCCCGACACCGGAGGCGATCCGGGGGACTGTCGACTCGCCGACCAGGTCGTTTTGATCGTGTAGCTGAATGTTTTTTGTTAGCGGAAGATAGGTGATATCGATCTCGCCGGGGCGGCCGGAGTGTTCCTCCCGGAGCCGGCTTTTGGTTTCCTGTATCGACGCTTCGATCTCCGAGATCCGTTCCAGATCGCGGTTCTCCTCCTCCTCGGCCGTATCGATAATAGTCACCGTCAGCGTTCTCGGGTTCGGTCGGGGGCGCAGTACTGCCTCCTGTACCCACGTTGCTCGCAGCAGTTCGTAGGTAATCGCCTTCCCAGCCCCACCGACTGCGAAGATCCTATCCGGCAAATTCATATTAACGTCTTCGTGATTTTCACGATACCAAATAAATGTTCGGAGACAAACATTGAAAGATTCGGTTCGTGAGTCTGACTTTTGTATCTTCTATTGGGAGTCGAGACAGCCAGAAAATCCACGACGGAATTGAAACAGATTTAGACACTGCTCAAACTCGGCTTCGGTGCAATTGTTGAGACAATCAAAAGCTCGGTACTGCAGAATTGAATGATCAAATTATGCGAGAACCCGATTAGAATTTCATCTATTGGCACTGTCTAGTTAAGTCAGTTTGAGAAGTGAGCAGTTCGTGGTTTGAGGTGTTCATGCTGTCGCCAGAACTGCTCAGAGAGACGTTGGATACGGCAAATCTTGAATGTTGGGAGCGAGAGCGGACGGCGACGCCCGTCAGGGCGTTCGCCGTCCGGCTCCACGCGACCGGTTGTTCGCTCAGAGAGACACAAGAAATTCTGCGATTATTCGGCGTACAACGCTCTCATCAGGCAATCTTTCAGTGGGTACATCGAGTTGCTGACAGCGTTCCCGACCCGCCTGAGGCGCAGCCGAAGCGGGTCGCGGTAGACGAAACCGCTGTCAAAATCAATGGCGAGTGGTCTTGGCTGTATGCTGCAATAGACCTTGACACCAAGTTGATTCTGGGTGTCGATCTGTTCGGATCTCACGGGACCGATCCAGCTGCTGCGTTTCTGCATGGGCTCTCCGAGAAACACGACCTCTCCGAGGCCGTGTTTCTCGTCGATGGCTTCGGCTATCAGACTGCCCTTGCTCGATTAGGACTCAGCGGTCGGCGCAATTATACGGACCGAAACCTGATTGAAAAGTGGTTTCAGACACTCAAAATGCGGATCGACCGCTTCCATAATTCGTGGGTGGGCAGTCGGTCGAGCGTTCGTCGCTGGTGTTCGCAGTTCGCACATTATTATAACCGCCAGCGACCGCATCAATCGCTCGATGATCGAACGCCAGCTGAGGAGGTCGCTAACTAGACAGTGCCCATCTATTAAAAATATCATATATAATATACAAGACACACTACGGCACTGTCTAGTTAAGCCAGTTTGAGAAGTGAGCAGTCCGTGGGTTGAGTTGTTGATGCTATCCCCAGAACTGCTCAGAGAGTCGTTAGACACGGCAAATCTTGAATGTTGGGAGCGAGAGCGGACGGCCACGCCCGTCAGGGCGTTGGCCGTCCGGCTCCACGCGACCGGCTGTTCGCTTAGAGAGACACAAGCAATTCTGCGATTATTCGGCGTTCAACGCTCTCATCAGGCGATCTTTCAGTGGGTACATCGAGTAGCTGACAGCGTTCCCGACCCGCCTGAGGCGCAGCCGAAGCGGGTCGCTGTAGACGAAACCGCTGTCAAAATCAATGGCGAGTTGTCTTGGCTGTATGCTGCAATAGACCTCGACACCAAGTTGATTCTGGGTGTCGATCTGTTCGGAACTCACGGTACCGATCCAGCTGCTGCGTTTCTGCACAGGCTCTCCGAGAAACACGACCTCTCCGAGGCCGTGTTTCTCGTCGATGGCTTCGGCTATCAGACTGCCCTTGCTCGATTAGGACTGAGCGGTCGGCGTGATTATACAGACCGAAACCTGATCGAAAAATGGTTTCACACGCTCAAAATGAGGATCGACCGCTTCCATAATTCGTGGGTGGGCAGTCGGTCGAGCGTTCGCCGCTGGTGTTCGCAGTTCGCACATTATTACAACCGACAGCGACCGCATCAATCGTTAGATGATCGAACGCCAGCTGAGGAGGTCGCTAACTAGACAGTGCCCACACTACCTGTGGATCTTGTCTGTGAACAATTTCCGCTGGGCAGCTCGTAAGTGCTGAGTGAAGGTCGCTCGTGAAATATCAAGTGTGTCGACAAGTTCTCCCGTGTTGTTGTGCCGCGGTCGCTCAAAGTAGCCCGCTTCGACGGCGAGTTCGAGCACCTGCCGCTGCCGGTCGGTCAGGTCGTCGACCGCCTCGGCGTCCGACATGGTGGATTCATCGGTGGTCCAGAGTGTCGTCATCGAGCTATCGCCACAGAGATCTGAGAGGGCCTCTACACACTGTCGGATAGTGGTTTCCCCACCGAGAATGGACAAAATCCGTGCGTGTTCTCCGCTAACAATGGTTTCGGATAATGAGACCCCGGCGTCGACGAGCCGTGTTTCGGGAACTGGTAACTCTGAGACGAGTCCACATTGGATGACGTCGTCAGTTCGGTAGTAGTCGATCGAGACGATCGAATCGGTTGTATCGACTGCCACCGAGAGGTCGGCTTCCGTGACTCCCTCGGCGGTCGTTACATAGAGCACTTCGTCGTCGTTCCGAGGGATGACCGTTGCTGCACGGAGCGTCGACTCGTCGGACAGTGCTGCTATAAGCCCGAGAAGTGGATGGCATCCACTGTCGAGTGTGAATTCAACGGTCGGAGTCGCAGACGAGAGGAGTGTTCGCTTCCAAGCGGTCGTCTGGAAGGCGTAGCCGACTGTCTCAGCGTACTCGATGAGCAACGCCCGTTCGCGGTCTTCGATCCGTGGCATCCGGCTATAGACCGTCAACACACCGAAATAAACGTCGTTGTGGCTGATTGGAATCGCTGCCATCGACCCGAAGCCGTGATCAACGGCAACCCCCACCCAGTCCGCTGACTTGGTTTCTGCCTCCTCGATGCTTTCCAATGAGTGGACAACAAATTTGGTTTCGTCGAATGCACGAAGGGTGGGTTCGGTGCTGTCGGCTGGCCGGGTTCCGGGCGGAATCATGGTTTCAAGATAGTTGGTATCACCAGCTGTCGACAGCGGGACAACCCCACGGTCGTCGTCGAGGACGCCGATCCATACACAAACGTAGCCGCTGTCGACTAATTGCTCGCAGATGCTCCCGCCGAGTTCTGAGCGGGTCGACGAGGCGGTGACGGTTTCGAGGAGCGCCTCCTTGTGCCGCCGTTCGTGGGCCAATGCCCGGCGGTTCCGGTCGGCCTCGACGACCGTTTCAATCCGTCGGACCAACCCGGTGGGCTGCTGACCGAGATCCATCTTTCTGACGTAGTCGGTGACCTGCTCGCCAATCGCATCGCTGGCGATCGCCTCATCACCCTCTCCAGTCACCAAAATAAACGGCAGATCCGGCTCGGTGGCCCGAACCTCGGCCAGTAGGTTGACTCCGGTGCCGTCGCCGAGTTGGTAGTCACAGACGATACAGTCCGGTTCGGTGGCTGCGAGCGCGTCTCTGGCTGCCGCGAAACTGGTCGCCGTCGACACAGTGAGTCGCTCCTGAGAGCGTTCGAGCAGTCGACGCTGTGTTCGGGCCCACGTCTCGTCATCATCGATCAGGAGCACTGAAATCGGCCGGGGCGATACAGAGCCCGAAGCTGAGTCTGCTGTATCGATCACGGCCACACTCCACATACCGGTCGGCTGAAGGCAGAGTCGCTCGTGTCATTCCACTCTAAATTAATCATAGTTGATAGTATCGCGGGAGCCTACTAAACTGCATACCACTCTATGGTGGTGTGGTGCAGAAGACGACCGGTTCACCGGGCGTGTGGCATCGTCTCAATTTCGAAGCGTGCACCACCCTCTGTACCATCAATGACTGATAACGACCAACCGTGTGCTTCGACAATCGTCCGAACAATCGCCAGCCCATAGCCGGATCCACTTCCGGTCGACACTCCGAAATCTAGGAGATCCTCACGTCGGCCCGCCGGAATGCCCGGTCCGTCGTCCTCGATATAAAACCCCGAATTGGTGGGAAGTTGTCCGATTTTAACTGTTGTCGCACCGATCTGGCCGTCGACCGCATGCTCGACGACGTTTCCAAAGAGGTTCTCGAAAGCCTGCTGAAGCCGGCTGGCGTCGGCCTGGAGCGTCTCGGTCGACTCGACTGACAGGCGCAGGTCGCCGGTGTTGACTACCTCCCACGCCGCCCGAGCAACCGTTTCGAGATCGCAGTCGGTCGGCGTCTCCACGTCGGTACTTTCGCGGGCCAGCGCGGGCAGTCCCTCAGCAAAAGCACGGAGCCGGCGGTGGACGGATTCGAGATCCGCCAGCGATTGGTCGACCTCCGAGGAAGGCGAATTGAGGTCTGCCCGAACGAGATGCAACAGGCTCTCACCGGTCGCTAGCGGTGTCGCCAGATCATGTGAGACGACGCCCGCGAGCCGTTCGAGCTGTTCGTTTTTGACTTCGAGGTTCTCCTGTTGGGCCTTCTGGAGCGTGATGTCGGTCAGCGAGAGGATACAGCCGCGTGGGTCGCCTTGGGTGGCTGACTCGGTGCCTCGGAGTCTAGCGATATACTGTCGGGGTGTGCCGTCGACCTCGATCACACACTCCATGGCCTTATCGAGCTCCGGGTGGAGATCGCCGTCCTCAAGCAGCGGCTCGGGGAGGACCGCGGTGAGATCACGACCTTCGAGCGGATCGCCATCGGCGTCGACCACCCCCCGTGCGGCGCGGTTGGCATCCAGGACCCGGTTCGATGTAGTGATGACGAACACCGGATCGTCGAGGGTGTGAAAGACGCGTTCGTGGGCGACCGGGACGAACCCCGTGAGCTCCGCGCGCTGGACGATCACCGCGAGCGGAATCCCGATGATGACGAAGACGACGGGCGTGAGATCCGCAGTCGGAATCGGACGAAAACCGAGGTGGAACAGCCCGTTTGCGAGCCACGGCGTGCTCAGACACGCGAGCAAAACCAGCGACTGGCGTCGGTACAGTCGGTTGTTCGTGACGGTTTCGCCGACGATGAGGCCCGTCCCGACCAACAGCAGACCGTAGGAGTAGATGATGTTGATCCGGTGGCCGATCCCGGGCGGGGTTTCGAGCAGGGCGACGCCGTCGACCGTCCGGACGATGGTCTCGGCGTAGAACCACGAATGGGAGTCGGCGGTCCAGACGAGCGCGAGGACGCCCGCCGGAACCAGCGACAGGGCTACGAGTCGACGCCGTGAGAGCCACGCCTTGCGGTCGGAGTACTGGAGGGCGAAGGTGATCCAGACGAGCGGAACGGTAACGACCGAGAGATACGACAGTTGGATGAAAAACAGCAGCCACGCCTCGGTGTCGGCGACGAGATAGCCGACGTAGGTAGCTGCCCAGAAACCAACATCGAGCAGGAAGACCCCGAACGTGAAGGCGGGCTGTCGACGGTCGTATTTGACCAGCAGCGAGACCGCCAGCAGCCCGCCGATGAGCGCCGACCCACCGTAGGCGATCAGCCCGGTGATATACATCAGTCTGTGACTGTCTTTCTCGTCGACCGGTAGGACTCTATCGGTTCAGGTTAGCTCGATGAGGTTTCGACAGAGCGATCGGTGGGTCGACGGTGGCGTTTCGGCACGCGATCCACTGACATACCACTATTCGCTGGTATTCCAACTAAGAGGGGTGTATTAGTATCCATGAATAAGAATGGATTGCAGTGCCGCCTCGATGGTTCGGTGGTTGGGGCTCTCGTCTATCGGTGAAAACGGTGGGCAACCGAGAGCCGGTCCCATCAGAATCGTCACGCTCGGAATCATCGTCCTGGTAGCGGTCGGGCTCGTCTTCTCGGCACCGGTCGCAGCAGACCAAGCGGGGTCGAACCTGCTCACCAATCCGGGTTGTGACGCCGACAGCGGCGGCTCCCCGCCTGACGGCTGGACACTGGTATCGACCAATGTCCAGTGTACGAACCCGGAGGCTGTCGGTGGCCCGCCAGCGCCCGATGGCTCGGACGCCTTCACCGATTACTCCGGTGACGGTTCCGACGCCATCGTCGAGCAGGAGGTCGACGTGACCGGCAGGACGGAGTACACACTCGGCGGCGAGATCGGAACGTCCGATAGTGTAGACTACGCACGAATCGAGGTCGAATATCTCGACGGTGACGGCACCGGATTGGACGACGGCAGTGTCACCCGCGAGGTGAAACCTGCAACCGACGCGTGGGAAACGTTTGCGGACTCGTCGGTGGCTCCTCCGGAAGCAACTTCGGCCGTCGTCCGAATCACCCTCGTCGACAACAGCGGAACGAGTTACTCGGGCGCCCACGTCAACTACCTCTCGTTCGAGGCCGGGCCCTACGCTGGCGGCGACGGGAGCGGCACTACCCCTTACGAAATCGCAAACTGGCACCAGCTCGACAACGTCCGCGACAATCTCGGTGCGGAGTTCGTTCTGATCGCCGACCTCGATGAGACGACCGACGGCTACGACGAGGTCGCTTCGAGTAGCGCTAACGGTGGAGACGGCTTCGAGCCAATCGGTGTCGGTGATAGTCCGAGTACAATTTTCGAGGGCGTGTTCGACGGTGACGGACACGTCATCAGCGACCTGTACATCGACCGACCAGACAACAGTAATGTCGGGTTGTTTGGGTCAATTGGTGATACTGGAGCGGTACGGCACGTTGGCGTACCCAACGTCTCTCTGAACGGGTCTTCTACTACTGGCGGGCTCGCTGGCACCAACGATGGCACCGTGGATCGGTCGTACGCGACCGGCACCGTCGTCGGTGGCAATCAGCTCGGCGGACTCGTTGGCGAAAACAGAGGCACCGTGACGCAGTCGTACGCGACCGTCACTGTCACCGGTAGCAATAACGTCGGCGGGCTCGTCGGCTTCAGCGAAGGCACTGTAAGCAGGTCGTACGCGACCGGCACCGTCGACGGTAACTCTCAGATGGGCGGGCTCGTTGGTAACAGCGATGGCACCGTGGAGCAGTCGTATGCGACCGGCACTGTCGACGAGGCTGACACCGCTGACTTTACCGGCGGTCTCCTCGGCATTAGTTTCGGTTCTGTCGACGATTCATACTGGAACGTCGACTCGACCGGCCAAGATAGTTCCGACGGAGCCGACGAAATCGGTCTGACGACCGACCAGATGACCGGCATGGACGCCGAATCCAATATGTTCGACTTCGGGAATACGTGGGCTGTCGTCGACGAATTCGAAGACGGCGACCGCGTGGTTTCGTACCCGTATCTGGTCGACAACAGCCAAGAGCCAGCGCCGGGTCGACAGTCGAGCGAGATGTATGCGGGCGGCAACGGTATCGACGGCGACCCCTACGAGATCGAGACGTGGGACCACCTCGACAACGTGCGCCTCAATCCTGATTCCCACTACGAACTGATCGGGGATCTCGGCCCCGAGACCGCGGGCTACCGAACCCACGTCGCAGATCCCAGTGGCGGCTTCGAGCCGATCGGTGACACGCCAATCGGCGGTACCGCGTTTACTGGCTCGTTTGACGGTGGCGGTCACGAGATCGCTGACCTGCGGATCGACCGAAGCAGAAAGTACGTCGGGTTGTTCGGCTGGAGTGAGGGGCCGGTGACCAATGTTACGCTGACGAATGTCTCGGTTGCTGGCTCCGAAGCTGTCGGTGGACTCGTCGGAAACAGTGAGGGTGCACCTGTCACGGAGTCGACCGTGAGTGGGACCATCAACGGCTCTGACTATTTCGTGGGTGGCGTGGTCGGGTTCACCAATGGCCCGATATCGAACGTCTCGGCGAACGTCTCCGTAACTGCGACAGCTCCGTTCGTCGGTGGGGTCGTTGGTAGTGGTGTAAGCGTTTCGAACTCGTCGGTGAGTGGCGTCGTCGACAGCACTGGAAATTATGTGGGGGGTTTGATAGGAAGTACGACCGGTGGAGCGACGATCACGGATTCGGTTGTGACCGCGAACGTGACCGGAGATCGACGGGTCGGTGGGCTCGTTGGAAGAAACAGTGGCACTGTCCGAACTTCCTTTGCGGCCGGTACCGTCACTGGATCCGAAACCGGTGGCGTAATCGGGCAGAATCTCGGTTCAGTCACCGACTCTTACTGGGATCTCAATACAACCACCCAAACGGTCGGGATCGGCGATTCGACCGACTCCGGCGTGACGGGGCTGACGACCCACCAGATGCAACGCTTCGCACCACGCCTGTCCATGCCCGCGCTCTTCGACGGCTCGGGGACGTGGACGCTCACCGAGGGCTATCCCGCACTCGGGTGGCAGAACCGACCCGAACCCACTGTCGACGCCCTTGCCGCAGCCGATGTCTCGACACGGCCCGGTGTCGCCGGGACGATCACCGTCACCGCCACTACGGGCGGTACCCCTGTCGGTGAGGGAGCGACAGTTGCGGTGGTCGACAACGGGAGCCTCGCTGGTCTGTCGACGGGGTCGACGGCCGTGACCGACGAAAACGGGACTGCGAGTTTCGACTACCAGGCGAGCGACGTGGGAGAGTACGAGGTCGTGTTCGCGTGGCAGGACGACACCACCGACACCGCGGCCGTGACCATCCTGGACGTGACGAACCCAACCGCCGATGCGGGGGCCGACCGAACAGTCACTGAGGACAGTGCGCTCACCGTCGACGGCTCGGGCTCGACTGACAACGTCGGGGTTGTCTCCTACGAGTGGGCCTTCGGTGACGGAAGCACCGCGACTGGTGAAACCCCGTCGCACACCTACGCCGATCCTGGCGACTACACCGTCTGGCTGACTGTCACCGATGCTGCTGGCAACACTGACATCGATACCTCGAACGTGACCGTGCTGGATGTGACGAACCCGACCGCAGACGCGGGGAGCGACCGAACAGTCGACGAAGATATGTCGATCGACTTCGATGGCTCGGGGTCGACTGACAATGATGCTATTGCTTCCTACGCGTGGGACTTCGATGATGGAAACACCACTACCGGCGAAAGCCCATCCCACACCTACGCCAACCCCGGCACCTACGCTGTCGAACTCACTGTCACTGACGACGCTGGAAACACCGACACCGACACCGCGACGGTCACCGTCACCGACGTGACCGATCCGACCGCCGACGCTGGCTCGGACCGAACTGTCGACGAGGACACGGCCCTGACTTTTGATGGGTCCGGATCAACTGACAACGACGCTATTGTCTCCTACGAGTGGGACTTCGGTGACGGCAACACCGCGACCGGTAAAACCCCATCTCACACCTACGCCGACCCCGACGGCTACTTCGTTACGCTGACTGTCACCGACAACGCTGGTAATACCGATACTAACACCGCGACGGTCACCGTCCTCGATGTGACGAACCCAACTGCCGACGCGGGAACCGATCGAACAGTCGACGAAGATATCTCGGTCGACTTCGACGGGTCGGGGTCGACCGATAATGGTGAGATCACTTCTTACGTATGGGAGTTCGGTGACGGAACCACCGCGACCGGCAAAACACCGGGCCATATCTACACCGACCCCGGCGACTATATCGTCGAACTCACTGTTACGGATGTAGCCGGGAACAACGATACCGATAGCGCTATTCTTTCCGTGCGGGACGTGACTGATCCGACCGCCGACGCTGGCCCGGACCGAACTGTCGACGAGGACGTCTCGATCGGATTCGATGGGTCCAGCTCAACCGACAACGATGCTATCTCCTCCTACGAGTGGGCCTTCGGAGATGGAACCACCACGACCGGCGAAACTCCGAGCCACACCTACACTGATCCCGGCGACTATTCCGTCGAACTCACCGTCATCGATACTGCCGGTAATACTGACACCGATTCAGCGACTGTGACGGTCACCGACGTGACCAACCCGACCGCCGACGCTGGCCGGGACCGAACCGCCGACGAAGACACGAGCTTAACCTTCGATGGATCGGGGTCGACCGACAACGACGCCATCGCCTCCTACGAGTGGGCCTTCGGTGACGGAAACTCTTTGACAGGTCTACCCCCGTCGCATACCTACGCCGATCCCGGTGACTACACCGTCGAACTTACCGTTACCGACGACGCTGGTAACACTGACAGCGATACCGCGACGGTCACCGTTACCGACGTGACGGACCCGACCGCCGATGCGGGGAGCGACCGAACAGTCGACGAAGATATCTCGGTCGACTTCGACGGGTCGGGGTCGACGGATAACGGCGGGATCGCCGCTTACGCGTGGGAATTCAACGATAGAACCACCGCAACCGGCAAAACCCCGTCACACACCTACAGTGATTTCGGCGACTACACCGTCAGGTTGACTGTCACCGACGACGCCGGGAATACTGACACTGATACGGCGAGCGTGACTGTCAAAGATGTAACAAATCCGACCGCGAACGCGAGTAACAGTGACACCGCTGGCGTCGTCGGCGATCCCATCGGATTCAACGGAACGGCCTCAACCGACAACGATGAGATCACATCCTACGAGTGGGACTTCGATGACGGAACCACCAATACCGGTGACACTGTCTTGCATTCCTTTGTCGACACAGGACCCTACGCGGTCGAACTGCGCGTGATCGATGGAAACGGCAATACCGACACTGACACAGTGACGGTAACTGTCCGCCCGGCGGCTGTCGACACACTCTCTGCGAGGACCGTTACCGAAACCGCGGGTATCTCCGGAAGCCTCACTGTCAACGCCTCCGACGCGTTCGGCAACTCGCTAGGAGACGAGGAAATCATAGTCACCGACACCGGCGGCCTCGGCGGACTCATGGCTGGTGAGGCGAACCGAACAAACGAATCCGGCGACACCACGTTCGAGTTCGTCGAACACACCAGTGGCACCTACACCGTCGGCTTCGAGGCTGCCAACGATTCCACAGTCAACACGACGGCGACCATCACCGTCGAACCGGCAGCCGTCGATTCACTATCGGTTTCGCTCGCCGAGGACTCGCTGACGACCGGCGAGTCGACGACACTCACTGTCAATGCGACCTTTATCAATGGAACGACGCTCGATCGTACTGAGACGACGAATCTCACCTCGAACGATTCGTCGGTAGCAAGCGTCGACGCCAACGGGAATGTACGAGCTGAGGGTGCGGGACGCACGGACCTCAAAGCTGAACTGGCAGGTATAAACGAGACAGTAGCGGTGTTGGTCTCGAATCCTCCAAGTAATAACCCACCCAGCAGTTCGAGTAGCAGCACCTCTTCGCGGAGCGACGATGATGTCGAGATCCAGACCAACGAGGACGGCAGCGTCACTGCCAGCCTCGGCGCAAGCGCCGACGAATCCACCAGTGTTGATCTCGGCAACTCCGTTAGCGACGACGAAAGCGGGACGCGCTACAGCCGCGTCGACCTGACCTTCGGCGAGGACACCGACGTGAGCTTCGAGGCGCGACCGACGAGCCGCAATGACCTCCCGGAAGGAACGTCCTCACTCAGTGGAGGCGGGAGCGGAGATGGCGGCACCGGTGACACGAGCGATTCGGACCGCGCCATATCCTACGTCGAGTTCACAGTCTCCTCGGATGGCGTCGACGCGAGCGACCGGGTGAGTTCAGCGACTATCGAGTTCAGTATGGGAACAGACACCCTCGTCGACCGCGGTCTGGATGCCGACGAGGTCGCTCTCCACCGCTACAACGACGAGGCAAACGAGTGGGATGAACTCGATACCGAGGTGGTCTCGGAGGGAGACAGCGAGGTCACCTACGAGTCGACGACGCCCGGCTTCTCGATGTTTGCTGTCGGCGAGCGAGCAGACGAGATGGGAACCGAACCAACAAATGACTCAATAGAACCGACTGAGTCGACCGACGATCCGACAGAACCCATCGAGACGAACGATGACACGCCCGGATTCGGACTGCTCTTGGGACTCGTCTCGCTACTCACACTCAGTGTGTTGGTGGGTCGATTTCAGCGGACCGATTAGCAGTTAGGAGCATTATGATTGAGAAGGGTGTCACTTTCGCTGGTTCTGAATATCGACTCTCGTGTAGTTGTGACGCATTATTCTGAGACGTAGGAGAATTATGCTAGAACTCGATTGAAATTCGCTATATCAACCGCTACGTGATCTCTTCAGCGGATCGGCAAACCGCTTTATGATCGAATACGCTGATCTATCCGCTCATGGTTCGCATCGATGACTCGGATCCAGTCGTCAAATGCTGGCTATCACCTCCTGAGTTGGATCATCTTGAGCGGACTGCTGGAGCCGACGGGTGGGAACGAGAGATTTCTATGCAACTCATGGGCCGGTGTGGAATCCGTGTGAGCGAAGTTTCCTATCCGAGTACTGAGGAACTCAGGTGGTCGAAAGACGGCGAGATCTGGCTCTTTGAGATCCGTGGCAAGAATACCAAAGGTGGCGGTCGGAAGCTTCGTGATGCGTGGATGCCAGAAAACGTAGCTGACGACATCCACAAGTATACTCGCGAACGCAGTTTCTCCGAGATAGATCCATGGGTCGACACCTCCACACCATCGATCCGACGCTGGGTAAAGGAAGCAACACAGACGATTGCTAATGAAACCGGGAATGATCGATGGGAGTCCGTCTCCTCACACGATCTCCGCCGCAGTTGGGCAACTTACCACCTCGTCGAACGCCAAGTCGACATTCGCACTATGATGGCTATCGGTGGCTGGAGTGACTATTCCGCTATTGAGCCATATCTCACTGAACCGACTGAACGGCGGATTGGAGAAGCGATGCGGTCTAACTAACTGACGTAGGAGCCCTGTTCTCCTTCTCGTCGACCGATAACCTATCTACCATTATTGTCGAACAACACAAGCAGCGCCTTGTTGCGTAACTACGAAGTTATTTATATTTAGTTCGTACTATTGCAACACTGTGTACACTGAGGCTGAACTCCAGGTGCTTGCAACACTCAAGAGCAACTCATCCATCTCGGAACTCGCTGACGACCTCAATCGGAGTGTGAATTACACCTCCGAACTTGTTGAGCGAGTGGAAACCAAAGGCCTAGTCAATACCCATCGATCTGGGAAGACGAAACGGGTACAACGGTCGGATGCGAAGGCTGTCGAACTGTTCGATACGTTCGTCCAGCAGTATTCACACATTCCATTTCCCGAATTACTTGATGGTGCGACGCTTCGTGTACTCTACTATCTCGATTCTCCCAGGGCCACGACTGACCTCGCTGATCTAGTTGGCGTGCATCGGAGTACGGTTCACAGAGCGCTGTCGCCATTACAAGATCGGGGGATCGTCTACAAATCCGACGGACAGTACGTAATCAACGACGAGTTCAAGGGGCTAGTGGGGCTGGCACAGGAGTTTGCCCACCTTCGGAACCGCACACGTATTGCAGAGCACGTCGACTCGTACACGATCCTGTGGGAGTCACCCGACGAATTCCTTGTTCAGACCGACGACGTGATTGAGTCGGACGTGTTCGTTACCACGGGGCCGGAACGGTTCCAGACGTTTGGCCTTCCTCTGCTGGCACGGCAACGGCGGTACTACCTGTATTCGCTGTCGAAAGACGACATTTCAGCAGCCGAACTGTGTTGTCATATGCTCGTTATCGACGATGGAACCCGGACCCGGTCGTACTGCCTATTGTTGCTGAAAAGCGAAGGCGTGGATCGAGACGAAGTACTGGCACTCGCCGAAACCTATGGCGTCAGCACAGTCGTCTCCGATATGCTCTCGTACCTCGACACCGGGGGAGAGGAACGATCCGACCGGTTACCGACGTGGGACGAGTTCCGTAAACTCGCAGACGAGTACGAGGTGGCCATATGAGAGCACGATTCGACAGCGAGTACATCGAAGCAGAACTAGAACGGATTGGGAGGCAGATCGAGACGCCGTTGACGGTCTACTTGATCGGTGGCGGTGCGATGGCGTTTCGAGATCTCAAGAACACCACGAAGGACATCGATCTCATCGTCACAAGTGGGGACGATCTCCAACAGCTCCAAATAGTCCTCTTGGCTAACGGCTACGAAATTGTCAAAGATCCCGGAGAGGAGTACGACGAACTCGGTGCCCAGCGAATTCTCGAAAACGATGACGGGTGCCGCATCGATATATTCAACCAACAGGTGATCGACAAACTCGTCCTCTCGGACGAGATGCGCCAGCGAAGTGAACGGTATCTCGACGCTGGCGAGTTGTCCGTCGAACTCGTCAGTGCCGAGGATATTTTTCTGTTCAAAGCGGTCGCGGGCCGGACTGACGACATCGAAGACATGTTCGGACTGATACAGACGGCACTCGATTTCGACGTCATTGAGGACGAACTGGCACAACAGATCGATCTCCTTGGACAGGAATTGTTCGTTTCGTATATCAACGAGGCACTTGTCGACTTGGAGGACCAGCACAATATTACGACCCCATTGGCTGAGACCGTCTCCGAGATCACCGAACGCGTGTACCGAGAACTCGAAGTGTTACAAGCAATCGACGACTCGATCCACCGGTCGGAGTTAGCGTCGACGCTTGATTTCTCGGCTGCGGAACTTGAGGAAGCACTCCGGAGCCTCGAAGCAAAGGACGTGATTACGGTCGATGACCAGCAGATTACAAAGGGGTCGACGACTCTGTAACAGGTCCACGACCTCGGGTTGTTGACTTCGTGTGTTCTGTGGGCGAGACACCCCACCGTTACAAGTGAACGTCGATACTCGGACACACCACTGTTACAAGTGAAGATACCAAGACTACACCCCACCATTACAAGTGAACAGCAGACCGTCAGACACCCCACCATTGCAAGTGAAGCGGGCCGTAAGAACAGCCAAAACTGGCGCTACAGTACGTTATTCATTTGGGCGATATCACGAATGGTCTGAATCTCCTGCTGTAAGACCATCACATCGGACATGGCATCAATTGCACTCGAAAACGGCACGTCTAGTTCGTAGCTGTAGTAGTTCCCACGAGACCCACTACGGTTCTCGTTCGATGAGAGGATACCAAGCATTCGAAGATCTGAGAGATGGTTGTGCAGCGACCGCTGGGCCAGTGAGTCGATATCAGCACTCTCACACAGAGACATATACTCACGGTAGACGGCTTTCGTCCGACAGGGAGCCTCGTTCTTTGCCGTCTTTGAGATTACTGCCAGCAACGCTAGTCGACCGTGACTGGTTAGCTCCCGCATTCCCTGTTCGATTCGCTTCTGTTCGAGTTTCTCACGAGCGGCCTCAACGTGGGCGATTTTGATTTTGTCGGCATCTTGATTCTCGGCGACCTCACCAGCGAGTCGGAGTAAATCGAGTGCTTGTCGTGCGCTCCCGCTGTCGCGGGCAGCCAGTGCCGCACATAGCCCTAAAACTCCCTGTTCGATGCCATCGTCGACGATAGCGACCTCGCTGCGTGACTGGAGGATACTTTCGAGTTCGGTGGCGTCGTATGGTGGAAACTGTATTTCTCGCTCGCACAGCGTATCCTGGACTCGCGGATCGAGGTGGTCGCGGAATTTGAAGTCGTTACTGATCCCGATCACGCCAACTTTCGTTCCGTCGAGTTTGTCGTTTGCCCGCGCTCTCGGTAGTTCGTACAGCAAATCGTCTTGTGAGCCAATCGAGTCAATCTCGTCGAGGACGATCAGTATTGTCCCACCAATCTTGTCGAGTTCCTGGAACAGTTTCTCGAAGACCGCCTGTTGAGGATAACCCGTTGTACTGATCTCGCCACCGTGTGGTCGGAGTTTGTTCACCAACGCAACGGCGACCTGATACGACGAAGTGAGCGTCTTGCAATTTAGCGTGATGACGCTGAAATTGATATCGTCGTACTGTTCAATGTCGGATTGGAGCTGATCTAAGAGGAAGTCAGTGACAGCTGTCTTCCCGACACCTGTGTTTCCGTATAGAAAGATGTTGTTCGGTTCCCAACCGTCGATCACGGGTTGTAGGGCGTCCATATACTCCTCAATCTCCTCATCCCGCTCCTCAATCTGATCGGGCTGATAAGACTCGCCAAGTGCGTCCTTATTGAGAAAGAGATTCTGCTTTCGTTCGAAGCGACGCATACACTCACTTTTCTATCTAAAGTACATAAAACCACCCTTGCAAATGTTTCAAGTGACTACTCCCACACCACTGTTACAAGTGAAACTAGTAGAGTAGAGTATTTTGAAGGAACAACACCCCACCATTACAAGTGAAGAAGTGATATGTTTGTGTATTAGTTAGACAGTTAGAATCACGTGTTGGGTCTAATTAGACCGTTTTGGGTGGTTCTCCGAATTCGAGACATAATGTATTCGTACTCGACTAGCTGTCGTCGAGTACTGTTTCATTGCTGTTCACTTGCAACAGTGGTGTGTCTCTATTGAGAACGGGCATTGGTCAGCGGTCTATGATCGCTTGTAAATTCATGTGAGAGTCTATATGCTCCACCTAACACATCGATAACGGGGTGTGGTCGACGGGTGAAGCTTGGTTTCTATACACTCTCTTCGAACAAATGAGTCATCGAGTAATTAACCAACAAATCAAATGAATCGGTTCAATTTGTTGGTTAAGATAAGCCGTGTATTTCCAATAGCCTATAGACCTCGTCTACTGCCGTAGCTCCAGAATAAAGCCCATGTGCCGACACATCACGAGAGGATATTATCTGGGGGATACTGTGTACAGTCGACCGGGATCGCCTCCTATGCGGCCTGAATCGCTTGATATCTGACCCACCCTTCGCCGCGGAGCAGCTCACCACAGCCATGGCGTGTGAGATCGTGATAACAGACGTTTGTCGTTGTTAGCTGGAGTGTCTCGACAATACGGGGCCACAGACTCGTATTCGCAACCGCGATCAAGGCATCAGTGTCGACGAGTACAGGATATCGTACGTCATCGTCGACCATCGTCACTCCTGGCACACATCGGTCGTGTCAATCTCTGTGGCCTCTTCGAAGGCTTCCCGCTCGCGGTCGATCTCTTTGAGGGTATTTCCGAGCAGAATCTCCGCAGCGTCATCAGACAGCTCGCCATTTTTGTATTGCTGGTGGATGGCAATCCCCTCTTCATAGTCGACACCGGGGTCGAGGCCCTCGTATATCCGATCGAGCATTGACAATGCAGACTGGAACTGCGTGTAGTGTTCACGCATATAGGCGATTGTGTCTTCTCTGGGAATCACTGGATACCCCTCGACATATTCGATATCGAGTGTTGGTTGTGGGTCGAGAACGATTTGAAGTGGCCCAGATAGTTCTTCTCTTGGTTGGCGTTCGAATGCTGTTGGCAGATCAAATAACTCAAAGAACGCTTGCCAGTCGTCGACATCTTGCTCACTAACAGCGAGGAACAATGGATAGTCTCCAGGATCACGAGCGACCTGATAGCCACCTTGAGTCCACACATACACAGCATCAATCCGGCTGTAGGCGAAGGGCCATTCACCGTATTGTGGGATAACATATCCTTCATCAATCGATGGAGGACTGACTGCGGCACTTGCTGCTACTAGCTCTTGTGCGCTGTTTCGTACCCTCTCATCGACAACAGAGAGGCCATCATCATACTCGACATAGCCTGCCTCTTTGAGGCGGTTCACAGCCTGTCTGACTGTTTCGTATGGTGTCTGGATGTGCTGAGCAACACGACGGATAGAGTCACCACTCTCGACAGCGAGGATGATCTGGGCCGCCGTGTCGTCTAATACCTCATACATCTAGTAGTTACCATTATTCCGGGAAAAGTTAAAAATCTTGACTGAAGTGGAATCTTGGTCGTAGCGGCGTTCTGATTCAACACCAGTGAGTGACCACCAACGGCACCGTAGATTCTTAACCAACACCGAAGGCAAATATACACTGAATGTTGGTTAAGATCGAAACATCTCGCATCCACCCCTTGCCGTGGAGATCAAGATGAGCCATGCTGTGTGACTATGTCTGTAGTTAAGCCGAGTCCCATCCGACTAACCAGCGAATAGAACAAATAGAATGGAAAGGAAGAATAGAACGAATAGAAAGGATAGGTTAAATAGATTAGATAGATTTGAATTTCATTACCACCAGAATGGTTTTGTAGGCCGTCTGTCTCGGATATAATGAGAGACTCCAATGAAAGGGTTTGACCGAAATAATCGGAAGAATAGAATGGAAAGAAAGAATAGAACAAATAGAAGGGATAGGTTGAATAGGTCAAATAGTTCCAACCCAACCAGCGGGGTCGACCAATGACTGTCGACGAACCACGAGCGGTCGCCGTCTCGCTGACGAAAGGCGGCGTCGGAAAGACGGCAGTCGCAATCAACCTCGCCGACCGCCTCCAGCAGCGTGGTCGGACACTCCTCGTCGACATTGATCCAGCAGGTAATGCCACCGAGGGAGTGGGTGAGGCCGATGCCTACGACTTGGAGGACCACATCGGTACATACCTGAAAGAAGCCGCCATGGCTGACGACGACGAAACCGTAGACCCGTCGCTGGACGATATTATCATCGAACGCGAAGGCTTCGACCTAATCCCCTCTAGTGCCGATCTCGCAACGTCGGAGTCAATCATTGACGCCGAGAACCGCTTTGCCATCCTCGTCATCAAACAGCAACTCCTCGACATTGTACTCGGAGATCGCTACGACTACGTCGTCTTCGATACACCCGGTGATTCGGATTCGCTGTTCCGAGAGGCCGCGATCTTTGGAGCGGGTAACGTGATCGTCCCGATGACGCCTGCTGAAGAGTCGGTCCGGGGCTTCGAGACCTTATTAAAAACTGAAATCGTCCCGGCCCGTGACCATACTGATGTCGACATCCTCGCTATTGTCCCGAACATGATGCTGTCGGACAACGAGTCTCAATGGCTCTGCGACGAACTCAACGAATCGTTCGGCGACCTCTTGCCTCCGTTCGGACACCCGTCGCTTTTCGAAGACCCCGACGAAATTGATCCGGGTATCCGACAACGAATTGCGTTCAAACGTGCGTGGCGTGAGGGCGTCCCACTGGCAGAGTACGACCCAGACAGTGATATGATCGATAGGCTTGACGAACTCGCCGATATCGTCGCCCGAGGTGGGATCGATGGGGAGTGACCGCTTTAGCGAGCTTTCGGATATGGAAGCACAGTCTCGGCAGCAAGATGACAATGTCGACCCAGAACCCGAAACAAAATCAAAATCGGAGTCGACCACGTCCGAACCTGAACCAGAGTCACAGCCTGACACCACCGGCGATATTCACGAGACGGCGTTCAACTACGATGAAGCCAAGCAGTCGCCGATCTATGCGCGCCCGTCGACGTGGGACGAATACGATGACGCCCTGGAACTAGACATAGAGCGGTCGCTTCGTAAACAGGACGTACGCAATGCTTCGAAGCGCGAACTGCATGATGCGACCCTGCGGCTGGCCGCCGAGAATCCTGAACTGGTTGCCGAGAAATTGCTTGAAGCGCGTCGACAACGATAACTCTCAACAACACAGGGCAGACAGATGTTGAGATTGCTTCGCTCAATGCATACGAAATGAACTCGCCGACACGGTCTGCTAACACAACGCTATACTCTGAGTTTCAATTTCACTCTCGTCGCGGCAAGCGGAAGAATTGGGTGCCGAACATTCGACCAGTCACCACTATCGACTGTCGACTCATCGCCGCGAGTCCACGAAAACGCTCAGAGCTTGAATCGAACCCACACCAGTCCTTGCGCTGACGGTCAACAAGCAGAAACGATCGCTCTGCCTCACCTGTTTCCGCATCGAGTTCGGTGTACTGTCCTCGCTGATCGAGAACCGCGATTCGGTGGTCGATGGTGTCAATTGCAGCGATCTGTGTCCCGCCGTCATACTCCCATTGCTGATTGAGGTTGGGACCATATGCTGCGACTGACCCATCGTTGCTGCCAATCAACAATCGCTCATCGTCGACCGCAACCGCCGGTGTGACGTTCGACAATGAGTCATCATCCAGCTCTATCAGCTCGCCAAATTGGGTCTGTGGAGCTCCATTTGCAGGGTCGAGTCCATCAACGAGTCCGTCTTCGCGAGGGATCCATAGCTGGTCGTCAAACCACACAGGCATCGACTGCGAGCCAACAGTTCCATCGAGATCAGTCGACCACTGTCGGCCACCAGTGTCGGGATTAAAGCCACCAACGGGTCCGTCTCGGGTAGCCACAACAACCAACTCTTCTTGCAGGGCAAGCCCGCGAGAAACTGCGTCGACTTCGGTTGTCCACTCAATCTCGCCGCTCGTCGAAACCGAAAGGAGATGTGAGCCGCCAGACAGCCCGTGAGCCTCAGGCTCGTTCGTCACCACCAGTATGTGGTCGTCGTGGCCGACGGCGACGCTACTCATGTGACCGTCGTCATTGTTGCCAGCATCGAGCGTCCATTGAATACGGCCGGTTTGGCGGTCGCAGCCGACCATGGTGTTACCACCTGTAGGGACGACCACCTGGTTTGCAGTTATCAACGGTCGACCAATCCCGCCCTGTAGCTCCAGTCGGGTTACCCACTGTGGCTCGCCGCGGTCGTCTAGAGCGAACAGTCGAAACTGACGAGTGTCAGAACTAAAACGGATGATACCGGTGCCCTCGCTAACGTAGGCCCGACCGTCAGTGAACACTGGTTCGGACCATATATTGAACGACCCGTTTGTATAGCCGTGTGTGGCTTCAAGTGATGTTGGACACTCCGAGACATCCCGCCACAGCCAGTAGCTTCCGCCAGCAACGCTAGTGACGCCAGTAATCCCACCGAGAACTGCGAGCAGCCTCCGCCTACTGGGCGTGTCCATACCGTTGAAATATGTGGTGAGTATGAAAAATTACTGTCAACTAGGGGCAGACAGAAGTTGAGACCAGCCTTCTCAATGCATATGGGATTCCGACGTAGTTCATAAATAGTATGAATGCGTAGTTAGGGATAGAACAATGGCACGAATCACCGGCTCCTATCCAGACGACCTTGACCTTCTGATCGAAGGTGCTGTTGAGGCAGGGGTGTTTGGTGGCAAGAGCGATGCATTACGTGAGTTCGTCCGTAAATATTTCGAGGACCACGAAAACGAGCGTATTGCTGCTGCGGTCGCCCTCTACAAGCGCGAGCAGATCACGCTCGGTGATGCAGCAAGACTCGCTGATGTCGACCGCTGGACAATGCGTGATATCCTCCGTGAGCACGGCGTCGAACTTCGCCTCGGACTCGTTGATGAAGACGACGCAGCTTACGAGGTAGAGGCGGCGAGTGACCTCGAATTCAGTAATGAGGACTCGGCCGACGAGG
>Ga0306915_100095_pt1 | contig 38694 bp, 34 predicted proteins | sample AntDeeMetag20061_FD_190427 | JGI IMG/M metagenome (GOLD analysis project Ga0306915, IMG submission 190427) | Saline lake microbial communities from Deep Lake, Antarctica - Metagenome TFF 2006 #1 (v2) (version 2) | ecosystem: Environmental > Aquatic > Non-marine Saline and Alkaline > Saline... | reverse complement strand
ACTCCTCAAACCATGCGAGGCTAGCTTTGAGACCCCATCCGACATTATTTAGAATCCCATCTGAAATCTCTTTATTTCCAGTTCGAAATACATGATTTTGGAGCTGCTCATGAGTAATCCCTGGCCCATTATCTGAGATATAGGTCGTGACTGTATCTTCGCCACGCACAAACGTCAGCGAGATTGTCACCTGTTCATCTGGATTCTCAAAGTATGACTCGTCATCTACAGATGCCGCAACTGAATTATCGATGAGTTCCTGTAACGCGTCTAAATATGTCTCGTGTTGCTTTGCCATTCCTGAGGCAAGCATTTCCAGCTCAACAGCTGATTCACATGTCTCACTACTCATGAATCGAAACACACCTGCTGAAGCGAATGTTAGATATCATGCTACGTTCTTGTCGACACCTCTGGCTGAGAGATCTTTAAACTATATGATTACAGTAGACTGCTCAATGTGATCGTACTTTAGCCCTCATATAGGAGATACAGTCCAATTAAATAGGGTCGTCATTGTCGCTTGATAACAGCATATCCTCTAGTGTTTCTTCAATCACGCCATGAACTGGATCTTTTTCTTCAGCCGTTGTAAACGGCGTGAATGAGCGACCATACTCAATAACTCTCACGGGGTTGTCGGTATCTGTCGTCCCATCAGGGGCCTTATCGACGAACACAACGCCTTCAATTGGAATGTTATCGTTCCCGTCTGCGTCGGCTTTCCGGTTCGGGTGAACGATGTACGAGCCGTTGTACTGGGCAAAATGGAGGTATTCGAGGAGTTCCTCAATACCAGTCTTGATGTACGCAGGATCACGGGTATACTTGACTTCCCCAATCAAGAGTCCGGTTAGTTCTCCAGTCGAGTCTGTTCGAATCAAGAGAATATCAGGGACGCCGGAATAGAGCGTTTCTCTGTGTTCACGTCCCAACACCTGCTGTGAAATTTCCCTCGTTTTACGCTGGACTGTATGGGCTCGCCGAAAGTACCCCAACTGCTCCGACCCTTGCGCAAGCAATTCGAGTTCTTCTGCCACCTCTTCCGAGTTGATCGTGAAATCGAGCTCAGGCGGCCCTGTTGAGTGGTGATAGAGTCTGTACTGTTGCCTGTCGCTCGTCCACTCGGCAACCAAATTCGTCCCGGCCTGTATGAGCTGAAGCTCCGGATCTGGGTACTGGTCGAGAAGGGTGAACAGCCAGTACAACTCGAACAATCGGCCGCCGTTGTCGGTGTTCGGCCGGATGTAGACATTTCGGAGAATGTCGGAAGCTTCCCCTGGTGGAAGGTTGCGATTTTGAAGCCGCTGATATTGTTCGAGAAGCTTAGCAGATTCTCTGTAGAGTGGTTGCCGAGCGCGCTTCACTGACGTCAGAACACGCTGTGATATTTTTTCCGGCGGCCGCACCGACTCCAAGTAGATGTTCTGACTCAGTGCTCGATCGAGAATGGCTAAGAGCCCATCCTCGTCGAGCCACTCGGACAACCATGCATATGCGTTCGGATCGTCAACGGTCGCCTCAAGTTCATTCTCAAAAACCGATTTGAGTTCAATCAGGAGCCGTTTGAGCACTTGGTTGGCCGGCGTATCGTACTCCGTTTGCTGGCGTGTACAGACGAAGCTGGTCCTATCAACGTACCCCTTTCGCGCATACATCTCGACAGTTCCACCCCAGTCAATCTTCCCGTCAACCCCGCCCTTGACCTGCTCTGACTCCCGGTAGGTGGATCGACTCAGCCGACGGAGACGGTCTGGAAGACCCTTCATGAACGGAACCACTCTGGGAGAGTCCTGTTCGCCGGTAAATGAACCTCCAGTGCCGGTAATGACGAAATGGATACGAAGTAGAGAGTGAAGGTCCGCCACATTTAGGCCGGGGTCGGTGTCACTGTCTCCAATGCCCGGGACGTTGACTCCTTTTCCCACGTAGGTGTGGAATGCGTCAGACGTGTCTTTTACTAGTTGAGATGCCGGCGTCTTTTCTCCGTCTTTAGATTGCGACATCGGTGCTATTCGGTCCAAAACCTGCGTTTATCGATTGCGAAGTAGTCGCTGGCGAAGTTCCGCAGTCGCTCTCTATACAGTGGGAGCTCATCATTTTTCAGCAATGCATCGACGGCATCGATCTGGGTACTCTCTGGGAGATCTTCGAGCTGTGGAAGGACGTACATCTTTAGGGGTGAGGTTAAATCCGGTTCAGAGTGTGGCTGACGACCAATAGCCAAGAGAATGCTCCGAATGATTGCTGGTCCCAGGGTTCGATGTGACTGGTGTGTCTTCCAGAACTGGGTTACTGACTCGATGGCCTCATCCGTCACTATGATTCCGTCGTTGCTACTCTTGCTCAAGCTATCTGAGTGATTGTCTTGTGCTGTCGAATCACTATCATCGGTTGGGGAGCCCTCTGTATCCGAATTACTCTCATCCTTGTTATCGCCCCCTGTGACGTGAGTCATCTGTGGCCACGTCTCTATATACGCCTCAATTAATTCCTCACCAATCTGTTCCCGGTCAGGAGCGCCCACATGGATAAAGGCGAATCGCCTGATGAAGGCGTAGCTCATGTCATAAAGGGTCATTTTATCGTGGGTGTTCATCGTAGCTAACATCCGCCAGCTATCGGGGAGATAATACCGATTAGGGCGCACGGTTCGATCTTCTCTTCCATCTCCGATGATTTCGATCTGGTTGTCGTCGTTGTCCTTGTAGGAAGTGGTCACAGAATCCCCAGCCAGGGCTGAGAAGAAACTTCCAAACGCTTTGTCTATATTGGAGCGGTTGATCTCATCGACCACAACCCATTCGTTCGTCGGTCTGTGGTCAGTGTCTTGGAAGCAGGAGAGAATGACGCCCGGAATGAACTCTAACGCGGACTTTTGATCGGGCTGATACCCTCCGACAGTATCGAAGGTCGACCAATCAGCGGTCGCTGTGACCAACGAAAACTGTCTGTCTCCTACCACTTCCTTCGCAATTGAGCTCGCTAACTTGGTTTTTCCAGTTCCAGGCGGTCCGACAAAGATGATGTGCTGGCCGCTGAGAAGTGCTTCCGTGACTTCGTCGAGGATTGTTTGAAAATCCTCTTTCGGGAAGTGTAAGCCGATGTCGTCCGGATCCGGTATCCGGTCTGGACTGAGTTCGACTTCCAGATCGAGATCTCCGTACTCACGAAAATCAGCCCCAGCTTCTAGGATATGACGGGCTGCCTCGGGTGTCAGCTTCCCAAGTGTGATATCTTTGAGGCCGGTCGATGAGAAAGGATACTGGGATTCGGACACAGATTCGATTGAAGCCGTGGACTCGGAAATCAGCTCACCGATGACCTCTTTGAGTTCTACCGGCGGTTCGAAGGGTACGAAGTAGACCGGTGCACGAAACAGTTCACTTCCCTCCTCGGTAGAAATCGTCCCCGGTTCTCGGAGCCGTGAATAGCCCAACAGCGCTCCATCGTGGTAGTGGAAGACGATGTCCGCATTGCTAATGTCTCTCGGAGAAATACCGGTTCCTGTACTGACAGGGGGGCGTATATATGAGGTGGCGTCGGTTCCATCTCCATCGGCTCTAATCCAATAGAAATTGACTGACTGCGTTGAGTCTTCTCTGATGTTAGTCACCAATTCATCTGGTGCCGGTGGTGGTGAGAAGTCCCCTTCGTTTACCCCGTCGTCGCTCTCAAGCGTGTTTCGACCCGCGTTCGTGAGAACGTACGTGTCATCTTCGAGGTCGACGAATCCGATACTTCGAAGATAACGCAGTCGATGTCTGGTTTGATGTGGCTCTGACCAATTGACGTCCACTGAAAGTCGGCTAACAAGTTCCTCATGTAACCCCTCCGTCGACCCCGTCTCTTTCTCACCGAGAATGATCAGTAATTCCTCGAATCCGACAAACTGCTCATCAAGGATTGTGTAGAGAGTGGTAGCTTTGTCACTAGCCTGGAGCAGACGGACTCCTCGATTTCCGACTTGCATCAACGAGCCGTCTTGAGTGAGTAGGTTCGATTGTCGGAGAAAGGAAATGCACCGCTCTGCGGAGTCCTGACTGGTCATCCCATCCTGTTCAAGGAACCAATCGATCAGTTCGGATTCTAACGGAGATTCCACGTCGACGTACTGGACACAACTGACTATCGTCTCCAGATAGGCCTCAACCTCACCGGGCATTGGATGCACCGTCGAATACTCGCTCATGAGAAGTCTTCCAGATGAATCTTGTACGACTCGTTGTGTTCGTCCTCCCGATTCTCTGTCCGAGCTAAGTCCTGCTTAGCATCCTTCGTGGCCTCTACTGCCCAGATGATTGTGCCGTCGTAGTCATTCGAGACCCTCTTATAATGATCTTGATACAACATCGCCCGGTAGACATGTTCCGGTTTCGCTACTTTTTCGACCGCCATATGGAGGACGTCGCCGGCACCGGCGTGCTCCGAGACGACGTTGATGACCACGCCCTCTTTTTCGACATTTTGGTGAGTAGCCTCCACGTGGTTTGCCTCCAGTCGGTTCAGTATCTGATTTATCCGATCTTCTATTGCACCTTCTGTCGGATCATCGTCTTCATCGTTGTCCTCCTCGTCCCGTTCGGTGGGTGTCTCTTCCTCATCATCCTGGTCATCGTCGTCACGATCCTGTTCACCGACTGCTGGATCATCCTCGCTGTCTCTGTCCCCCTGCTCATCGCCTTCTCCGACCTGATTATCTTCATCTTCTGTATCTGAGCCGTCCTTTTCATTATCAGATTCACCTGGCTCGGACTCGTCTCCCTCTTCATCTACCGATTCGTCATCTCCTATCTCGGAATCGGACTCATCATCGTCATCATCGCCGTCGTCCTCCGAGGTGTCACCTGATTCTTCCCCATCGTCATTTGACTGCGAGCCCTCATCGTACGTCGATACAGGCTTGAATTGGTCTTGTTTGAGCCAGTCGACCAATTCCTGCCATAGCTTAGAGCTCTTGTCAATGCCGGTCTTGTCGTTCGTCGTCGGGACCTCTTGGTTATTCGGGTCCGCTGGGATGATTTGTAGCATCCCGGTGTACCCGTTGTATTGTGGATTGTAGGTCAAGTCAAAGACCCACTCAGCGACATTTAGGATCCGACCGTTCCCATAGACATCGACTCCCGTCCCGTCCTGGTTCCGCTTATATCGCCATCTGAAGCCATCCGTGTTGGGTGAGGTGATCTTGAAATTCCGCTCCTCAGCATCTACCGCTTCGAACATCGCTTCCAAGTCCAGCTCGCCGTACTCGTATGAGACGTAGAACGTCTCGCCGGTGTCATCCAGCGTTACGGTGGTAGTTGCCCATCCATACTGTTCTTCACCGAAGGTCTCGAGATCAATCCCCGTTACTGCCTCTTCGAACTCTTCGAATGAGTCATAATCTGTTAAAGACCCGACGGAGATGCTCTCTGGCCTCGCCTTGTACTCGGGACTAATCGGGATGACCTCGAACTCGTTCTCTTCCTCAACGTCCCCGTCTTCATTGATATCACGGAACGTAATGTGGATCTGATTGTCCTCGTGGGCCCGGAGGAGATGCTGGAATTTGACCCCAAGTTCCTCTTGGACGTACCGCATCTTGGTGGACATTTTGGAGGCGACGTTCGCCACTCCCTCATTGAACTGCTCGGCTCCACACGTGAGGTGAACTCTGGTGCCGTGGTCGTGCGTCGGCAGCTTCTCGGCACCCTGTCTCCAGAGTTCCTCGTCAGTCGAGTCGTAAACTTCGATTCCTGCCTGCACAGGCCCATCGACGCGCTGATACACCTCAGCGTCTGGCTCTTTTGAGATCAAATGGAATCCATTTTCGACGAAGCTCACTCCCTCAGTAGTCTGGAGAGTTTCTTCGCACCAACAGATGCTAGCCTTCAGCCCAGCGCCGATGTTGTTCAGAATTCCATCCGAGTAGTTCGTGTCGCCGGTGCTAAAGACATAGTCGCGGATTACCTCCCTCGACATCCCCTTCCCGGCGTCTGCCACGATAACACGACATGTCTCAGGTGTTCGTTCGAAATCGAGCTGAATGGCAAACGGCTCAGGATCTTGGTAGTATGATTCGTCGGTAACTGTAGCAGAGATGGAGTTATCTATCGGTTCCTGCAGCATCTCCCTGTAGTTTTCGTGTTGCTTTGCGAGCAACGGTTGTAGCTGCTGCAGGCTCGTCTCGGTATCAACCCGCTCCCTGTTCGTTCCCCCGGACATTAGCAACCGTCCTCTCTACAGCTCACCATCTGGCAGGAGGCGAAGACAGAAGAATTGCTCCAATCCCATGCTCTTGACATTCGCCCTGACCATCGTCACAACCCCACTTTGCTTTGTTGGTAGTCGTTGCACACAGAACTCACAGCATTGGTGGTCAAAGCACTCTAACATCTAATTGTCTGGTCAAACTGCGGCTGTCAGTTCAATATCAGTCCCACCCGAGCGGAAAACTTAATCCGCCCGTGAATGAATATTGTCGAATCTGGAATCGTAACCCTATGTACAATCTGTTCTTCGTGGACTGTCAGAACAGGTCATCATAATCCGCTGGATCATCCACGAGGCGGTTCTTTTGATCGTTGTCGTCATCCCCTGGATTGTCGTTTGTCTGTCCAAGCGCTTCTGGCCCCTCGACAGTTCGTAAGAATACAGGCCCACTCTGAATCACGGTGATCAAGTGGTTATGATCATTGACAATAAGGGTGCCTCCTCCCTTCTCTTGAAGCATAAAATCGATAGTCTGTTTGAACCCGCTCACTTCAAGATATTTCCGGTCGTTGCCTCGTTTTTCGAATAGCTCTCCCTGGCTTGAGACGCTGACTTTACGAACCGGCTCACGTGGGCCATCGTACTGGTCACCCATCTCAAGTTCGTCCGGGTCTGGAACCGTCTCTGGTTCCGGGCGGGGTGGATACTCTTCGGGCGTTGCATCTCGGATTCGCCCCGCCACGTAGCCCTCTTCCGGTTCTGACTCCCAAACCTTCTGCTCGACGTGCGCGCTGGCCAGCTCTGTCTCCCAGTCGTATTCCTTGAATATCCGCTCGTCAATCGTATCCCTAGCATAGAGAACATAGAGTGTGGATTGCTCGTCAGGGTCATCACCGGTTCGTAGGATCCGGCCTAATGTTTGGATCCGCTGGCGAATGCTACTGCTTGAAACCCGGACGATCCCAACGTCTGCACTGGGAACGTCGACCCCTTCGACCAGAGCCTTCACACTCAACATCACGTCTGCCATGCCGTCCTGTCTGAACCACTCCATCGCAATGTCATTCCAAATGTCTCGCGAGTGGCCGGAGTGGTACATCACAGGCCAGTAGTCAGGGTCAGCGAATAGCGCCTCTATCTCCTCGTCAGCGTCTTTCAGTCCCTCGAACTCCTCATATAATTGCGTTCGGTAGTTCTCTGCATCCTCAGCTAACTCTCCCGTACGTGGATTCACACCGCGCTGCTCAAGCGGAGCGATCAACTGCTCCAGTTGCTCAATACGCTCCTGAAAGACGATCGTCTTATCGTCATCTTCGACAGCATTCCGCAGCAACCGGAGTGTAATCGCCTGCCTGGCAGCGGCGTTGTCAACGAGATCGCGCCGATCTTGCGTGTATTCGAAATAGTCTGTTATTGCGGGTGTCGGTCCCTCGACCTCCTTCCGGAGCATCTGTAGCTTCTGGGAAAACCCACCCGGCAATTCGTACAGCCGGTGATCATACCGCTGATGAATGTCTTTCACCGCCGCAGAGACCTTCTTTGAGAGGCGTTTGTACTGATTCCGCTCCTGTGGGGCGAGGTCAAATCCGATGTATTTGATTGAAAATTCCGGGATGAGATCTCGTTGAATCCCCTCATCGTAGGTCAGTTCGTAGTAGATGTCACCCAGTTCATTTAGCAACAACTCGTCGTCAGCAGTGCGCTCGCTTTCTCCGCGAGAAACTGCTGTTGCCGACAGCCCCAGTGAGGCTGAACGTGGATAATCGAACACGTTAGAGAACTTGTCGCCGGTGTAGCGATGGCACTCGTCCGCGATGAGTAGATGCTCCGGTGTCCCTGCCTCTTGGAGAATCGTCTTGAGGTAGTCGTTCTGGACGGCGCTGTTGACGATACTTACCAGAACACGACAGTCATCGAAGTCGTCCTTGTGGCCGGCTCCCACCCACCCTACATCATTAACAGGAACATTCAGTGTGGACACGAGCTCGACCAACCACTGCTGCATGAGCACTTTCGTTGGAACGATGACGGTGGCTACCCGGTCAGAATCAGCAGCGAGCCACTTCTTGAGGATGTCCAATGCCATGATGGTCTTGCCCGCTCCAGTAACTACCTGAGCAATTCCCTGTTTGGGTTGGTACTCCCCCTCGGAGGCAAACCACGCAGCAGAGGCCTCAGATTGCCAATCGTACAACTCGAACGACTCTGAGAAAGCGTAGTCCGGCCGAGTATTGTCTTCGAGTAACTGAAGATCGGCTTGTGAGACACCTGATCCAGCCGCAACCCGGATCCGTCGTGCCTCCGTTTCGGTCTCTGCCTCCACAGTTCGTTCCAACACGCTCGTGGACAGACCGCTTAGCGAATCATCTTCAAAACTCTCGAACCGAGCTCGTATCTCGTCACGGAGCGACTTCCGCTTCGATCTGAATTCACGATACTTGACCCTGCGTCTGAGTTCACTCCCAGTCTCTCCCTTGCGCGTTTCGAGTTTTAGATAGTCCTGCCAGAACGTCTCGTGCCAGTTCTTTCGTTTCTGCCATCCTCCTGCCTCGCGGTACATGTAGTATTTCACGAGATCGCGCTTGGCGTCTCTATCGGGTGGTTCTACCATCGGCCCTTCACGTCGGAGCCGGGACTCCAAGGTACGAAATATATCGGTATCTCGCAATCGGCGCTTGTACCGATCAACCATGTCTTCGCTGGTTATCTCTAGTCCACCGCTCCTCGACTCAAGCACACCCATCAATTGGAGCAGTTCTGGATACCCGCGGAGCCCGGCATCGTTGAATTCGTATCCCTCATTTTCAGATAGTCGACGTTGAACTTCGTTCTTATTGAGACCTCCTTCAGCGTCCGCAACTGTCCGAAGCACGCGATCCAGCCCCTCGATACCCTCTGGTCGCTTTCCCATTGCGACCCACCGGCGCTTGAGAGACTTCCAGACACACTCAGGGAGTGGGAGATTACCGTCAAGCAACTCGTCGGCGAACGGTGACGGGTGGAGAATTGTCTCGTCGCCAGAGGTATCGCGTGACAGGGCCCCAACCTGGACATAGGCACCGACGATTCGCTTGATATAGGACTCTGTATACTGTTCGCCGGTATCGGGCTTCACAATCTGAGACTGACATTGCTTTACGAACGCCGGCCGTGCGACTGGCGAATCCTGCTCAAACGCCGTTTGGACGATCGTCCGATATCGCTGTCTGTCAGCCTTGAGCCCGAATATCGCCGGCGGGAATCGACGACCCATCGGTCAGTATCCTCCAGCCTCTTCACGACTTGCATCGACGTAATACCCTTCATCAGTCACCACAGGCTTCGGGACCGTCCCATCATCGAATTCTGATAGGTGGCCAATGTATAGAGGAAGATGGCCTTTAGATGGATCGCCATCTCCTGTGACCTTTAGACGTCGTTCAACGAGCCGCTTAGCCGCTCGTTTGCCATTACTGTTTGCGTGTCTCCGCCACTCATCGTAGACCTGTTCAACCATTTCAGCCTCACCCGGCGGCACTTCCTCCTGAGGAACGTTCACGTAGACGTGCCCGTACTCGTTGATGTACAGCCGACCTGCGATCCTTCGGTACTTGGCATATTTATTGATCAGGTCCCGGTGTTCAAACGCTGAATAAAATCGATAATCCTGCCACGTCCATATGAGCCGATCATCATTGCTGACGCTCCACCGTTCACCGTGGTTGAAAGTGAACCCGCTCCAGACCCAGAGGTCCCGATCAGGAAACGACGGGTCGTTCTCGATATCGAAGTCGAGATCGCCCTCTAATTTGCCGAGATAGACTGGGATCCACCCGCTACTGACGGGTGCTTGGTGACTGTATCTGTACGCATCCGCGTTGATTTTGGTGAGAACCTCTCGGTCTGCAGTGATACGGATGCTGCCTCTCCCACTGCCCCGTGACTTTCCTAAGGATTGCAACCGGTCAAGCAACCCACTCGGTGGCTTGACGTGAACGACCAGGTCATTGTATTTCCACTCAATCACTGTACCGTGATTCCGTGAGTCAACGATACTGTATTGTGACCCCCGATACGGACCTGGATAAGGCTGTCCAGGCTCGATATTCACGTCTCTTTCATCAGCAATAGGGACCGAGATTGTCTTATCAGATATCTGGGTACTCATGTCGAATCCCGTCGAGTCGGATTCTGACCATCGACCTCTTTCATATCTCTCATTATCCAGTTAACAGGATCGTCATCGAGTTCGGGGAGCCTCTCACTTTCCCCCTGTTCAGGATGCTTCTCATCCGCACCGTCTCCTACCTCCGATTCAATCCCTTCTTTTGTCGAGTCTCCAGAATCTGTGTCTTTACCGACTTTGTGAGCATTGGTCGATCGGGCCTCTGTTCGACCGAGGTTCTGTGCCCAGCTGTTGAGTGACTCTTCTTCCTCAGCTGAGAGTTTGTCTGTGAGTGACGTGGGATCGTTCACCTCGATCTGGTAGTCATCAAGTGAGCCAATATACACGGGCAGCATCTCCACGTCACGGTCTTTGCGGAGCTTGATTATGTTGCGGACGACCCGCGGAAGCTCATTGAACTGCTCTTCGACCTTTTCTGGGGTAGGATGGATTGGAACAAGTGTGATAACATCACCCCAGGGGAGTACTCTGAACGACCCGCCATCCCGTTTGTAGCGTTGAAGTCCCTGTTCAATATCGGTCGGAAGTCCATCGGGAACGGGATGGCGTTTGTGCGATTGTCCACTGTGCCACCAGAACCGATCGCCAACAAACGAGTATCGACTGCCATCGTAGATACTCGGCCACAGATCACCTGGCTCCAATCCATCTGGCTGGAGATCGATACTGTACTCCTCTGCGCCGTCCGGCACTAATTCGCCATCAAGATCGTCGATCTTTCCAAGATATATCTGCTCGTACTCCTCTCCGTTCTCGACCCTGGTCAACGCGTCACCCCGCTCTGTGACGTGAAAACGACCCCCGATTCGCTTGTGGTCCAGCAATCGATCCACTATTTTTTCTGGCGCAGGATTCAAACGTAACCGGTCTGTTCCCTGATAGAGTTGCCACCAAACCTCCCCGTTTGGACTTGTCTGCAACGATAGCCCCCGGTAATGATATCCCCACTCGTCGCCAACAGACAAGTCATCCCGGCCTTCCATGATTCTAAACTGAGTTCACAGCTGGTTTAGTCGTTACGCAAAAATTATCGGTGGGGCGACATTATGACATGACGTGCTGTTTGGGTGCGTTCCGCCTTCGAGTGGATGTGTGGACGGCCCAGACTTGTGTACATATGGACATCCGTGAGTGGTCTTCCTCGCGGGCTCCCTACCCGAAATATCGGGCTTGACCAGTCTCTTACTCCCGCTGCTCACAGTGAGTGCGCACCGGGACTCACCTGTCGTAGTGTACGCCGTCTCACTCTTGGTCGGGTTCACTCGTTCGCTGGTCGTATTTGATTCGGAAATTATTCAGTTCGATCTGGCTCAAGACGGACCGTAACTGTCGCGCTCGTGAGGAGATCGCATCTGAGTCCTCGTCGGTGTACTGAGACAGCGTTTTGAGCTTGATTTCCCCGTCCGTCAATTGACTCGCACGCCGAAGCGCTGCAAGCCCCCACAGCGTCGCCTCCTCGTCAACGGGGTACTCGTCCGCTCGTGCATTTTCAATCAACAGTTCCGCGAGTTCTCGAGTTGCCGGCCCGACATCGCTCGCACCTGCCACGTGATCGATGACTGCGATTGGGTCAGATGGGAGCGAATCTACCTGTCGCAGCTCGGCGCGCTGTTCTTGATACCGGTTTCTGATCGTTACTTGGGAGACGTTCGCTATGCGGCTGAGTTCCTGTTGCGTTCGCTTCTCGCCGACGTCGAGACACGCGTTATACACGGCCGCGGCGGCCCAGCCGGACGGGCTTTTCCCGCTGGACAGCCCGGACTCCTCTGTGATTTCGATGATTTCGCGTGCACGCTCGTTGACTGCGTCACTCACGTCGAGCGCGTCGCAGTACCGGTCCACATACTGTTCGCTGCCGAAGAACGCGGACGGGTCGAGTCCGACGGTACTGGCGATGTCTTTCGACCGTCGAAGTAATGCTTTCCGGGTCACCACAGTATCGTCCGCGGTAACGAAGTCAGTTGGATCCAACGGGACTTCTGTGACTTTGACTGCGCAGTACAAGCATGAAGCAGCGACTAATTCGAGCGCGGTTCCGATGAGGTCTCCGCGCTGATCACGGTACTGATCGCGCAGAGATTTTGCAAGATCGACCGTCGCCGCGGGAACATCCAGCTCAGCCGCTAACTGGTCGATCCGGTCATCAACGATCGCGGTTTGCCGCTCAGCAGACACCGACTGTCCGAACGTGATGTTCTGCTCTATCTCTGCTGAAGACGTGGCATCGACATCGCTGAGAACATCTGAGAGAATATCGTCAATCTCCTCAATAAACTCCTCACTCATGTCTGGTATATAAACTGATGCGAGTCAATAATGGTATCGACTCACCCCTGTCCCCTGGTTGCTGACATGCTCAGAGCTACTAGTTGTAAGCTGGGTTGGTCGTAACATCTTGACTCTTCTACTTCCTTTCCACGTTTAGAATGGCGCCGTCCTTCGTATCCCATGGGTCCAACAGAGCATTTTATACAGTTACGTTGAGGTATTGTCATTCACTATGGATACAATATCAGTCGACGGATCAGACGGGGTAAAAATAGTAATCTCGGATGATATTTCTGTGTCAGAATTTGCTGAGTGGCTTATTACGTCTGACTTGAGCGGCATGGATATTTTGGCGTCGAAGACAACTGCTGATAATCTTAGAAGGTCATTCCCTTTGAATTCGAAGATTAAAGAGATACTTGAACAACACAACGCGACCCTCTACTTGACTGAGGAGCCCTCTTTACCAACTACTGTTATCGACGGGAACCAAGCACACTACTATGTACGAATAGGTAATGTTAGGAGGTTCGTTAAGCTCTCTGATGACGAGATCGGATCAATTCTCACTGATGAGTTCGAATCACTTCTTGAATCCGCATCTCGTGTTGATATAGATACCCCTGTTTGGTCAGAACTTCTCGCAAAACTCGAATCCGTTGTCGGGTTACAGACCCGTTCCGAATTTGACCAACTCATTGAAGCGGCCAAACTTGAGGAGATGGATTCACTTGATGCCGTGTCAGTGGCACTAATAGCTGCGGCCCAGAGTGGTGCTCTCAGTTACGATTTAGGAAAGTGGGCCGAGGAGACGGGTGTCGCAAGCAAGGCAACTATTTCGAGGCGAAAAACGGCGTTAGAAACAGATGGTGTAATCTATACGGAAAAGGTCCCAGTTGAGGTTGGTCGCCCGAGACAGCGACTTCTTTTAGCCGATGATATTAGTGCTGTACGCATTGATACCGCCGAGGTAGATGTATCTCGGAAAGAATCTACTGAACCGCGACTAGCGGAGGATGAACCAGACTCAACTACTGTGTCTGAGCAGGGAAATCAAAAGCAAGAATCCGATCAAGATGAGATAATCTCGGCAATCGAACAAGAGATTCAAAACGTTATCAGCTCGGAGTGATACAATATTTTCGCAAATCGGTGAAGATCTGCGGTGGAGTTACCTGCTCCAGTTGATTCAAGCTCGTTAATTGCGGCTAGGGGCAATCCCACGTAGTTGAGTTAATCCACGTACTCGTGTCACTTACTGAGGATTTCAATGAAGTCGAGCATCTCTATATTTGGAATACTCTCGTGAGTCAGTACAGTTCAGATGCGCCACCAATCGCTTGCTCTAACCGCCACTCGTTTCTCAACACAGCGTTTTTGTTGTCGGTACCGCCGGTGGTGAGAATCCCGAGGTGGTAGAGCTGGTATTTGAATTGGAAGTGGATTCCGGATTTGTAGATCGTCGGGTCTCCGAAGATAGACTGGTTAATAGCACCATCAGCGGTGAGAACGTCGTCCCGCCGATGCTGGGTAAAGAACACCTCGACGGCGAGCGGCTGGTTGATGCGCGTAGCTTCAAGCGCGATGTCGGCGAACGTCGCATCATGGGTCTCGTTCTGATGAAGGCGTTCAAGCGCGGTGATGATGAGTCTCGTGGGCTCGTATTGGATGGCGACAGAGCGTGCGAGCTGTGCCCATCGCGGGGCGAGCTCGGTGAACCGTGTTCGACTACCGGTCCACGTGTCGAACTCGGCGAGCGCAGCCGTGACACTGCCGTGCTGGTCGCGGGCGAAGCGCACGACTTCTGCGCCGAGGTGCGTGAGCGAGTCGCCGTTGGGCTGGTCGTCGACGAGGTTCAGCAGGATTGCGCCGCGTCGTCCACCAGAGATGGCGTTGATGACGTTGTCGGCGTAGACGGTGTTAGTGTCGCCGTCGGCTGCGAGTGCGAGCGCGTATCCGAGGTAGTTTTTCGGGTGATTGACTGGAAAACTCCCGTCGGTGAGTCGGTGCGTGGTTGCTTGGAGTCGCACCGCGTCGATCGTCGTGGAGAACTCACCGGCCCCAGTAACGCGAGCGGGCTCAACGACGTGTGCCGTTTCGGTGTCGTCGACGGCGATGACGCCGACGTTGAGGTTCCTGGCTTGTGCGCGCGCTGTGTCGGTGATACTGGGGGCTGGGGCAGCGACGTACCCGAGGTTGACTTCGGGGAGGTGCGCGTGCGCTTGCGTGATGCCGCGGGCGACATCCGCAGCGGCCGGGTTGGAGTTGTGGCCTTTCGCTTCGATCACCGTGACTGGTGTCGTCGCCGCGTCACCGTTCAGCACGTCGGTGGCCGGCATGCCAACACCAAGTAAATCGGGTTCGCCAGCGCTGAGTCGAATCGTGTTGTACGGCGCGAGTCGGTCACGAAGCGCCTGCGGAATGGTCCACCCGCCCCACGTGGATTGCGTGAACTGCGTTTCCGTGACTGCGTACTGGTCGGGGCTCGTGTCGATATCCGGGTACAGCGTGTCTTTCGCGGCAGCAAGCACTGTTGGCTCGGCGAGCGTGACTGCCATTATCCTGTCCACTGATGGATAGCTGATATAGTTGCGGGGATCAGGACACCCGGTGCTTACTGCCTACTCGCAGGCACCTCATCGAATACGATTATAGGATCGACAACACAACAGCCCCGTATGGAAGTCGGGCTCGTCAGCTGTACGAAGAGTAAGCGTGAGGAGGCAGCGAAACCAAAGGATCTGTATCTTGAGTCGTCGTTTTTCAGGAAGGCTCGACAGTACGTGGAAGCGAATCACGATGCGTGGTATATTCTCTCTGCGAGACACTATCTGCTCGACCCGGACGGGGACCCGATCGAGCCATACGATGAGACGCTGAACGGCGCGTCCGTGGGTGCGAAACGAGAGTGGGCAGAAACCGTGTTCAAGCAGTTACGCGCAGAAGGCTTGCTTGTTGATGGGAATCAACTCGTGTTCCACGCTGGGCGAGATTACCACGAGGAACTCACACCGTTGCTTTCCGAGACAAGTGTTGAATTCACGGTGCCGACAGACGGGTTGCAGTTTGGTGAAACGCTTGCGTGGTATAACGATCAGTTCTGAAGCTGTTCCACGCAGTGAGTTGTCGGACGAGATGATGAACTGGTGAGTGTGCGTTTCAACTTTCGTACTAGGGTTCGTTGATATTCTCTATGAGGTCTGCGAATTCCTCGATAATGTTATCTGGGTCGATGGTGCGCTTTTCGCACCAGTTGAGCGCTTCTTCTGTGGTGAGTAACTGGATTTCTTCACCGTACGTTGTTCCTTCATTTGCTTGCTGAGCGTGCTGTGTGGCAGCACCGCCTTGGCAGTGGAGGAAATATTCTCCGTCTGGGCCTTTGTACAGCGTTTCTGCGAGTGCGTGGAAATCGTCCGGAGTTGGTTGAGTCTGTTCTGGTTGCGGTCAATATCAACAGAGCTTGCTCATTCGATTGGAGGTGTGGTTGAAAGATTGCTGGGCCAAGGTTTTATGCCTGCTCGATTGTGTCGAGTAAGTATGCGACGCCCGAGAAGATTTGTGCATCTACAGGCTGACGATGCGTAGACCTCTCTGGCAAGCTCACCCGATACCCAAAATCCTGGTATCATAGTCCTTTACTGACGCGGGGCCAGCGCGTCATCGGACGTCGCGTGTTTGCGGTGCGGATAGCGGTTAGCACGCGACAACGATGGCACGAAAACATTCACCAGACGTTGACGACAGCGGTGACCAGAGCGATGAATATAGTGAGCGTTTCGAAACGATTGAAGCGAAAGCGCGGGAGGCGCTCAAACACAATGCCCAGGGGGCGGATTGTGATGTCACGGTTCGTGCTCACAACCGGGATTATGACTCGGAGCGGAGCGTGACGAATCACCTCTTCAGAACTGGTGAGGGATGGATTGCGGTTCGAACGTGGTCTGAGGCTGGTGGTGGAACTGGGCTCACAGTCACGGATTACGGCGCAACCCTTGAGATTGAAACCCTGGAGTTGGACCGGGACCGTGTTGCTGATCGGATCTCGCATGAAGCACTTGATGCGATTGACAGTCACGAAGCGGTTGGGCGACCTGTAGAACCGTTTACTGCACTCGTTCGGTACGCCGCGGATGTCGCAGACGACCTCATAACGGGATGGGAAACCGGAGCGGACCACGTCGTCAGAGAACGACTTCATGAAGGGCTTGCCGGGTGGAACGGGCGCACTGCGTGGACCGCATTTGAAGAGGAAGCCATCTATTTTGAGGCAGAACAGGCAGCGACACGGTTCCTCGACGAGCACGTCCACAACGATGTGAATGATGACGTGGAGGCAACGATTCAGGACATCTGCGTGGAAGCATTGTCCGACGCGGTTGCCGATCACCGCGGCCGTCAAACTCCACACATGGACTACGCAGTGGAGGTGACACTTACAGAGTAACCTTGATGAGTCGGCGTGTGATGTCCGACTCATGTGGTCTCACGGGCTTGCTGACTCGTCGTGGAGGCGGTCGCCGATTGCGAGCGTGGTAAGATCTCTGAACCACGGAGCGACGACTTGCGCGCTGACGGGGAGGCCGTCCACTTCGGCGACAGGGACGGTTGTGGCGGGGGTTCCGGCGATGTTGAATGGTGCGGTGTTTCCGAGTAGTGTCAGCATGTCTTCCGTGGTGTCCATCTTGTCCCGCTCAGGCGCGAGTGTCCTGATGGTTGGCATGACGAGCGCGTCGACGTCAGAGAATGCGTGGTTCACTCGCTCGGTAAAGTCAGTCGCCTCCTGTCGCGCCGCACGGTACGCTTTTCCACCTGTCTCGGCGTCGAGTGCTGCAGACCCGAGGAGCCGTCCGGCGACGTGCTCCCCAAGATCAGCTGATTTGACAGCTTCGATGAACGCTTGCACCACGGTCGTGTACTCTGGCCCTTGTCCGCGGATGACGCCGGTCTGGTCGAAGAACCAGACGAATTCCGTGGCGCCGATGAGGAAGTACGCCTGTTCGATTCGGCCGAGCGGTAGTTCGACCGGTGTGACTCGAAGGCCGGAGGATTCGACGGCCGAGCGTACGGCCGCGGCGACGGCGTCATCGCTGCGGTCGAAGAATGTCGCTGGCAGTCCAACTGTCGCTCCGTCTGCGAGGGATCGCCAGTGTGCTGTGGTGTCGAGGTTTCTCGCCCGCGTAGTCGGGTCCCGTAAGTCCTCACCTGCGATAGCGTTGAGGCCTCGGAACGTCGTTTCGGTGTCCCGCGCTAGTGGACCGATAGTGTCCAACGACGGTGCAAAGGAGACGAAGCCGTGCCGGGGTACCAGCCCGTGAGTCGGTTTTGTTCCCACCACCCCGCAACATGCCGCCGGGATCCGAACTGAGCCGCCGGTGTCCGTACCGAGCGCGAGATCGGCTGTGTCGGCAGCGATTGCTGCACCGCTTCCGGCGGAAGACCCTCCAGGGACTCGATCGGCGTTGAGCGGGTTCATCACGGTCCCGTAGTCGCTGAATTCACCGCTCGGGCCGAACGCAAACGCGTCCATGTTTGCCTTCCCAACTAGCCGTGCGCCGGCATCAAGCAGACGCTCTGTAACAGTTGCGTCAGTTTCTGAGACGACCGCCGCCTGGTCAGATCCGCACGTCATCGGTAGGCCGCTCGCTGAAATATTATCTTTTATGACGACGCGTACTTCGGCCAGTGGACCCGAGTCACGCTCTTCGCGGGGGCTTTCGTAGGTTGCTAAGAGCTCGTCGTGGTCGCCTCGTGCTGTTACGTCAGGTGACTCCGTCACTTCGACGCTGGTGCCGCTGTCGAGGCTGGTTGCAATTTCACCGAGCGCGGCCGCGTCGTCTGCACACTGCTCTACGAGGTCCTCAGTGACATCAAATCCGAGTCGGTCGGCCTCGCTACGGACCCGTTCGCGGTCAGGGTGAGTCATACGTCTGCCTCACTGGAATTCGAAACGCCGGCGATGTTGAGTGCCGCGTTCGCTAATGTATTCGCCGCGGCGTAACAGTCCGGCCAACTGGTGTACTCTTCGGGTGTGTGGCTCTTTCCGTCTTCGCTCACCGCGAAGACCATCGCCGTGTCGCAGACGCTCGCCATGTACGTGGCGTCGTGGCCTGCGCCGCTGACCAGTTTGCGGCCGTCGTAGTCGAGGTCATCGACAGCGGATTGAACGGCGTCGACGCAGCGCTGTGGGAAGGTGACGCTTTCGGCGTGCATCCGCTGTTCGCACTCGTAAGAGACGCCTTCTCGTTCGGCCGCAGCTTCGATCTCGTGATGAGCGCGCTCGACGGCCTCGTCTGCAACGCTGTCGTCTGGATCGCGGAGGTCGAACGTGAACCGAGCTGTCTCGGGGATTATGTTTATCGAGTCGGGTTCCACCTCGATTGACCCCGTGGTACCGACGGTACGCTCGCCGAGCGTTGAGGGGATTCGTCGGATCTGTTGGATGACATCCGTGGCCGCGACGAGCGCGTCGCTCCGATAATGCATCGGGGTGGTTCCCGTGTGGTTTGCCTCGCCGTGGAACGTGACTTCTCCCCAGCGGAGGCCGACGATCCCCGTTACGATCCCGACGTCACGGTCCTCCTCGTCAAGAAACGGTCCCTGTTCGATGTGAAGTTCGAGCGCGGCGTCGTACTCATACTGCGGCTCTGCGGGGACCTCACCGCGGTAACCAATCCGCTCAAGCTCATCTTCGAACCGGTTTCCTGCGGCGTCCCGTGTCTCATACGCGTCTTCGATCGGGATCTCGCCTGCCCAGACCCCGCTTGACATCATCGCGGGTTGGAACCGAGATCCCTCCTCGTTTGTCCAGTTGACGACCTCAATGGGGTGTTTGGTCTCGATATCGTGGTCGTTGAGCGACCGCACGAATTCGAGTGCGCTTAACACTCCTAACGGACCGTCATAGATCCCGCCGTTCGGTTGCGAGTCGAGGTGCGATCCGACCAACACTGTCCCCGCGTCTGGATCGGTGCCCGGACGCCGGCCGAACATGTTTCCCATTTCATCGACCCGCACGTTGAGGCCTGCGTCCACCATCTCCGCACGAAACCAGTCACGCACTTCCCTGTCGGTATCGGTTAGCGTTAGCCGATCGAGTCCGCCGTTGGCGGTCATCCCGATCGCAGCCTGCTCTCGCATCGAACGCTTCAATCGGCCACCATTGATATTAAGTATCACACTTGCGCCTCGGATAGAGAGGATAAAAAGCTTGGCCGGAGTAGGGGCAGTTATTAATTAATCTTCTAAATCTAATGCGCATATAGCAACCACACCTACTAAAATATACTTACAGTTTAGGATATATTAACCAACCTCGCCCCGATAGTTGTGTGTATGTTTTATTCTAAGCATACAATGCTAAAATTCTGGTAAAAGCGTGTTATCTCCATACTGAGTTCAAAATATCTGGGATTAGCAGAAAATTACCCATTCATTCCTCTCATTCTGGGAAACTATTATATGGGTGCCTGTATACTGCGATGACATAGCATGCCAGACGATACCGATAAAAGTAGTGACACAGGAGCGGCATCGAGTCGGATTTTCAGCCGGCGGAAGTTCATCGGCACGGGCGCGGCGGTTGGGTTAGCGTCCACTGCCGGCTGTGCGGGTGGACTTGGTGGGGGTGGCGGAAGCGACGTGATAACCGTGGGAGCGAGTTCGTCGACGACGGGGCCGACCTCCGAGGAAGGGCTGACGATGAAACAGGGGTACGAGCTGTGGATTGATATGATAAACGAGTCCGGCGGCCTCCTAGAAGAAGACGCCGACGGCCTACTCGGCCGCGAGGTCGAGTTGATCCATTACGACGACCAGTCCGACCCACAACGGGGAGTCAATCTCTACCAACGGCTAATCAACGAGGACAACGTCGATCTCCTCTTGGGACCGTACGGAAGTACGGTCTCCAGTGCGACAATTCCGATCATCGAAGACGCGGGCATGGCCTGCGTTATGCCGATGATGTCAGACACGACCGTTCTCGAGGAGCGGGACGTACAGTACATCACACAGTCCATCGCTCCGGCAAACACGTACGTTCGGTCGGCAATTGACATTGGAGTCGAAAACGGCGCGGAGACGATCGCAGTAGTTTACGAGGATGCTGCGTTCCCGACCTCGGTGGCGGCCGGCCATATTCCGTACGCCGAAGAGCAGGGGCTGGAAGTCGTCCATGAGGAGGCATATCCCACCGATATCAACGACTACACCTCAGTGCTGAACAGCGTCCAAGACCAGGATCCCGACATCGTCATGGGTGGCGGATACACGGAGGACGCGCTCGGACTGACGCAGGCCGCGGAGTCAGTTGGACTCTCGCCCGGCATTTTCGCGTGGGTCGTCGGCGGGATGGCACCCGCCTTCGCCGAGTCCGTCGGGGACGCGGCGATCGGCATCACCGGCGACTTGTTCTGGGCGCCGTTCTTTGAACTCCCGTACAATCAAGAGTTCCTAGACGGATTCATGGAACTCTTCTCGGATGAATACGACGACCCGAGCGAGATGGACTACCACTCCGCCGGCGGGTTCGCCGGCTGTATGGTGATGGAGCAGGCGGTCCGGAACGTCGGCGAAATCGACCAAGACGCGATCGCCGAGGAGTTACACTCGATTGAGATGGAGATCCCCTTCGCAAACGGCCAGTACGCGGTGAACGAGCAGGGGATCCAGACCGCGCAGACGCCGAGTCTGGGTCAGTGGCAGGAGGGCGAAGACGGCCCTACTCAAGAAGCGGTCCGCCCCGCGGAGTACGCGACCGCAGAGCCGATCTACCCGCACCCCGGCTGGTAACCGACCAGTCGACACCGACGGCTGCTCACACACGATACTGTAACAACTAACACACAGTAAAATGATAACTAGCACACAGTAACAATGGTCTCGATAGCACTCCTGACCGAACTAATCGTCATCGGCCTGTTCCTTGGAGCGTTCTACGGGCTGATCGCAATCGGACTCAGCCTCGTGTTCGGGGTTCAGAACGTGATTAACCTTGCTCACGGGGAGTTCGTGATGCTTGGCGCCTACGCAGCATTCTACGGATGGGCGCTGTTGAACCTCAGCCCAATTATCAGCCTCATCCTGTCGCTGCCGCTTTTATTCGCGTTCGGTGCCTTGCTCCAATGGCTGCTATTGGAACGAATACACGCCAACACCGAACTCACGTCGCTGATCCTCACCTTCGGGCTGGCGCTCAGCCTGCGGAATCTGGCGCAGCTCGTCTTCAGCGCGAACTACCGGTCGATAAATTACCTGACCGAATCGGTCTCGATCCTCGGTGCCGACGTTTCGTTGAACCGGCCGCTCGGTTTCGCCGTTGCCATCGTGATTACTGCCACGTTCTTCCTATTCCTCCGATACAGCGACTGGGGGAAAGCGATCAGGGCGACATCACAGAACCCGGAAATTGCGAAAGCGTGCGGCATCAACACCCGCCACGTCCGGATGGTCTCGTTCGGACTAGGAGCTGCTCTGGCGGGCGCCGCGGGCGGCATTGCGGGGATGCTGTACACGATCTACCCCTACATGGGGCTTCAGTACCTCCTCAAGTCGTTCGTTGTCGTCGTCATAGGCGGACTCGGAAGTCTCGTCGGCGCGGTCATCGGCGGGATCGGATTCGGGATCGTCGAGGCGATCGGTACGTACCAACTCTCGTCGAACGAGGCGACGATGATCGCATTCGTCCTGCTCGTCGTCGTGCTGATCGTGCGTCCGCAGGGACTGTTCGGCCGCAGTGACGCGGGGGAGGAGTGATCATGTCATCGGAAACGTCCGTTAATACTGACCGGGATGAAAGCGTCGCCAGCCGCTCGCGGCTGTACGAGACGCTCGAATCCGCGTCACATACGCAGTTCGTGGGTGCGCTCGCGGTCATACTCGTCGTGTTCCTTGCGGTCCCATTTATGCTCAATTCCTACCTCGTGCAGGTGCTTTTCACTGTCTTCCTGTTCATTGGGCTGGCGTTCGGGTGGAACTTCATGTCCGGGTTCACCGGATACGTCGACTTCGGATACGCCGGCTTCGTCGGCTTCGGGGCATATCTGACAGTGATCACCATCGTTGACTTCGGATTCCCATGGCCGCTCGCACTGCTGACGGCGATGGTGGTCACGGCGGTGGTGGGCACTGGGCTCAGCCTCCCTATGCTCCGGCTCCGCGGGGCGTACTTCGCCATCGCGATGCTCGCTGCCGCCATCGCAGCGCAGCTGTTCGTTTCGAGCAGTTACATGCGCCCGATTACCCGCGGCGGCAGCGGCATTTCGTTTTTCCCAGAATTGGGGCTCAGGGGCCAGTACTACCTCGCGATGGGGGTCGTCTTGGTACTCGGCTACCTGACGTACCGGATCGCGAACTCGCCGTTCGGGCTCCGGTTGCTGGCCATCCGCGACGACGAGACGCTGGCGGCGTCGCTTGGGGTAAGGACGGTCCGCGAAAAGGTCATCGCCATGCTGTTGCACACGGCTGTCGCCGGGCTGATCGGTGGAATCCTCGCGTTCAACCTGTCGTACATCGACCCAACCTCGGTGTTCAACATCCAGTACACTGAGTTCCCGATTGTGATGGTGCTGTTCGGCGGCCTCGGAACCGTCTTGGGTCCAGTGATAGGTGGATTCATATTCGTAATCCTCTACGAGATCCTCTGGTCGACGTTCCCACAGGCGTACCAGTTCCTCTTCGGGATCGCGATCATCGGCATCGTGCTTTTCATGCCGGAAGGAATCATCGAGTACCTGAAAGAGAACGACCGCATCCCCCGTTGGAGGTCGATCTGAGATGGCGACGCCCGAATACATCCTCGAAGTGGAGAACGTCGAGAAACGGTTCGGCGAACTTGTCGCCGTCAACGATGTCTCGTTCGGTATCGAACGCGGAGCGTTCGTCGGTCTCATCGGACCGAACGGCGCGGGAAAGTCTACGCTGTTCAACTTGATTACCGGCGTACTATCGCCGACGTCGGGAGCGGTGTTCTTCAACGGCGAGGACATCACCGACAACGCACTACGCAAGAACGCTGAGCGAGGGCTGGTCCGGACGTTCCAGCAGACTCGGGTTCTCGAGCGAATGACCGTTCGTGAGAACCTGTTGATCGCCAGCCAGCTGACTGATAGCCCGGAGTCTCGGGCGGACGAGTTGCTGGAAACGATCGAGCTGGTCGACAAACAGAACAACCTCGCTCGCGACCTCTCGTTCGGCCAGCAGAAGCTAGTCAGCATCTCGCAGGTACTGATGCTCGAACCAGAGCTCATCCTGTTAGACGAGCCGCTTGCCGGTGTCAATCCGACGATGGAGAACAAAATCCTTGAGATAATGCGGTCACAGGTTGAGGAAGGGAAGACGTTCGTGTTGGTCGAACACGACATGGACGTGGTCATGTCTGAATGCGAGGACGTGATCGTGATGGAATCCGGCTCCATACTCACGCGAGGCCCGCCATCGGAAGTACAGCAAGACGAGCGTGTTCTGGAAGCGTACTTCGGGAGTGATGACGATGAGTGATCCATCGACGATTCTTGAAGCGACGGATGTGACGACTGGCTACGGCAACAACGAGATCGTTCACGAGGTCTCGATAGAAGTGAACGATGGGGAATCGGTCTGTATTATCGGCCCCAACGGTGCGGGAAAATCCACCGTGCTCAAGGCCCTGACTGGTTACCTTCCGTGCTGGGAGGGAACAATCCATCTCAACGGGGAGGACGTGACGAACGTACCGACCGAAAAGTTGGTCGGTCGCGGACTCAGTATCGTGCCGCAGGGGAATACGATGTTCCCGGAGATGACCGTCCAAGAGCACTTGGACATGGGCGCCTGGCTGATCGACGACGCAGAGAAGCGAGAGAACACCGAGTGGCTTCTCGACCTCTTCCCACGGGTCGAAGAGCGACTTGATCAGAAAGTCAAGACCATGAGCGGCGGGGAGCAGCAGATGGTCTCGATAGCGCGGGCTCTTATCAGCGATCCCGACATTCTCGTACTCGACGAGCCCTCGCTCGGGCTCGCACCGTCGCTCGTCGATACGATCTTCGAGCTCATCCGCACGGTCCAGAACGCCGGCGTGAGCATCTTGATGGTCGAGCAGAACGCGGTGAAAGCGCTCAAAAACACCGACAGAGGATACGTCATCGAGATGGGGAGCGTCCGGTTCGCCGAAAAGAGTCAGGCGCTGCTTGACGACGACGAGGTCCGGCAGCTGTACCTCGGCGGCTAACCGTCTATTCTGTGGTTTTGCTCTTCGGAATGGCCTACCGTTCGGCGGTATGCCGAGCGATTGTGCCGCATCCCTCCCGGCACGACAGCCGACGCTAGTCGAGTCGATATGTCCGGTACGACGTCTCGCACGGAGGGCCGCGCGCGATGCGAAGGCTGCGCTCTGTCAAGTCGGCAACGACGCTCACGTCTGTCTGCGTGCGTTCGTGTGGGTGCACATCCTCGTCGACGTGGCGACAGATACTGGCCGGTCGGCCGAAGTGGTCGCCCAGCGCCGCCGAGATATCCTCGGTAGTGACCTCGTCCGGCTTTTTCAACAGGCGACGAAGTCGACGCGCCCGGTAGAGACTGTCCGGGAGCTGTCGCTCCATTCGACTGCGGAATTCGCTGTTGCGGAAGTGGTTTGAGTGGGTCAACACGCCGTCGGTTGGGTGGAGGTACCCGATCTGATCGGGCGCCGCCTCAATGTCGATCGCTTCACCGTCTCCGTGACCGACTACGAAGTTCGCTGAACAGGCGTGAGGGGTTGCGACGAGCGGCTTCAGTGCTTTGTCGTACCGCTCTGCGGATAGTACTTCCCGGCACCGGACGTGGAAGGGCTTCCGGAAGGGGGACTCCCCGTCGTCCGGCGTGACGAGCCCGTTGACGGCGAGCCCGATCCCGTGTTCGTTGACGCCCATCTTCGCGCCGACGATGCCGGCCTCGGTCACCCCGAGATGGTTCGGTCCGTTGTCCGGATACACCTCGGTGGTGATGAGCGTGTCGGCGATGGCGGGGATCCAGTCCCAGTTCTGTCCGACGTATGTATGGTCGTCCGCCGTCGTCTCCGGGAGCAGTGCGAAGCTTGTGCAGCCGTCCGTTCCCGCGTTCTGCTTCGAGTAAGCCGCGTACAGTACCTCGTACCGCGCGTTGAGAGCTGCGATGTCCGTCTCGTCAACGCGGCTGCCAGCTGCGACACCGCGGAGTTCCGCAGCGTACGCGGGGTTCCAGTTCTCCATGCGCGACAGGAACTCCGCCGCCTGGTCACGTACCTCAGCCTCCGGCACACCGTTGTGTTCGAACCGCTCCATGTACGTCGACACGTTCTGTCGGATCGCCTCGGGGAACGCCTCGCCGTGTGTACGACCTCGCTCGGTAGAGTCACCCGTCAGCCGGACTGACGGCAGCTCAGACATGGATTACCCCGATAGTTCGCCCCGTGGGGGTCAGCATACCCGGAGCTTGACGACCTACGTTTTCCGAGGGTCTCCGACGTATCTCCGCCACAGATCGTCTACGCATTGTCACCATCGAGTATCTCCTGCGCTGCGTTGAGCAGCGCCTCCAGCCCGTCTTTGGCCGCCGCAAGATCAACGTGCTCGTCGTACGTATGGGCCTGTGAGAGCTCGCCCGGACCCCACGTCACGGCTTCCATCCCGGCGTCGTTTATGAAGTTTCGAACGTCGGTGGAAGCAACAATCCCCCACGACTCTTCAGAGACGTCGGCTACCGCCGCTGAGTGCCGACGGAACACATCCGCGAGATAGCTATCCGGATCGATCGCTGCCGATTCGTACGTCCGTGTTCGCTGCCAAGAGACCTCAATGTCGTGATGCTCAGCGACCTCCGTGAGTAGCGCGTTGATCTCGTCGTCTATCGCCGACACATCTTCCTCGGGGAGGAACCGTCGGTCAACGGTGATCGTCGTCTTCTCCGGGACGACGTTCTCCTTGGTCCCGGCGTTGACCATCGTCACCGTGGCGTATGCTCGGCCGAGGAGGTCGTCAACGCGCTCTCTGACGGTGTCATCGTATTCATCAAGCGCGTCCAGCACGGGACGTGCGTTTCGGACGGCGTTGCTCCCTTGGTCAGGTCGACTGGCGTGGGACGGATCACCGGCGACAGTGATCTCGTACCACGCCAGCCCCTTCTCGCTCGTCGCCGTACGCATGCTTGTCGGTTCGAGAACTACCCCGTAGTCACCGTCGTAACCGCGTTCCAAGAGCGTCTTCGTCCCGGGTTCGGCGGTCTCTTCACCGATGGCGGCTTGGAAGACGACAGATCCGTCCACCTCGTCGTTCCGGATCTGCTCGGCGAGCGCTACCGTCGTCAGCATCCCGATTGCGACCCCGGTTTTCATGTCGGCGCTGCCGCGACCGTATAATGTTCCGTCCTCGACCGCGGCTCCGTACGGATTGTGTGACCATTGCTCGCGGTCGCCGGCCGGAACGACATCGATGTGGCCGTTCAACACGAGCGTTGGATCCCCTCCACCGGCGCGGGCACCGACTTGCGGGCGGTCTTGGTACGGTTCCGACACTAAATCAGCGTTGATGCCGCGGTCGTCAAACCAATCGACGATGAACTCCGAACAAGCCTGTTCGTTCCCCGGTGGATTTTCCGTTTCGATCCGTACGAGATCGGCCACGAGGCTTTCAATCTCCCCTCTCGATATGTGTGCAGTCATACCACACCACTATCACAACAGCTTAAATCATTTTTGAATATTATTTGATATCAAAGGTAGATTTGATATAAAATCCGGATTAGAGCCGAATACACACAATATTATCTTCTTAGGCAGAGCAAAGAGGGACGGATCCCTCTGTCACCATTCCGGATTATGCGTTTGGCCAGCGCTCAATGTACACGGTCTCGTCAGTGTAGAAGTGGATCATGTCTTCGCCCTGTGCGTGTAGATCACCGAAGAAGGATTCTTTCCGACCGCCGAAGTGGAAAAAGGCCATCGGCGCCGCGGTCCCGGCATTCACGCCGAGGTTCCCGACGTCGGCGCGGTGTCGGACCGCACGCGCGTCCGCCCCGCTGCTGGTGAACAGGCTCGCTGCGTTCCCAAACTCACTTCGGTTGAGCGTCTCGATCGCCTCGTCGAGATCAGCGACGGATAGAAGCCCGATCACCGGCCCGAAGATCTCCTCGCGCGCGATAGTCATATTCGGGTCAACGTCACCGAAGACGGTCGGACCGAGGAAGTTACCATCCTCGTATCCCTCCACGCTGATGTCACGTCCGTCGAGAAGCAGCTCGGCCCCTTCTTCAACCCCAGTTGCGATCAACTCCCGGACCCGCGACTCGTGTTCCGGTGTGATGAGCGCGCCAATGTCCGTCGCCTCGTCAAGCCCGCTACCCACGGTCTGCTCGCGGGCGCTCTCGAGGACGCGCTCGGTGAACTCGTCGTACACGGCTTCTTCAACGACGACGACATCGTTCGCCAGACATCTTTCGCCGCCGCACGCGAACCCCGACGAGACGGTCTTTCGGGCGGCGAAGTCGAGGTCAGCTGACTCGGTGACGATAATGTGGTTTTTCGCCCCGCCCTGTGCCTGCACCCGCTTGCCGTGTTTGGCTGATCGCTCGTACACCGCCCTAGCAACCGGAGTGCTCCCGACGAACGATGCCCCGTCGACATCCTCGTGATCAAGCAGCGCGTTCACCGTGTCGACGCTTCCATGGACAAGTTGCACGACGCCGTCCGGGAAGCCCGCGCGGTCAATAAGCTCGAAAAGTCGCTCCGTGACGACGGGATCCTGCTCGCTCGGCTTCAGAATGAAGGCGTTACCCGTTGCGACCGCATATGGGAGAAACCAGAGAGGAATCATCCCGGGGAAATTGAACGGAGTGATCGCCGTGAAAACCCCAAGCGGCTTCCTCACGGATGTCTCATCGATGTCAGGCGCAGCGTTCGGTAGGTGGCCTGCCTGCATCATCGACGGGATCCCGCAAGCTACCTCGACGTTTTCGATACCTCGCCGAAGCTCGCCGTTCGCCTCTGCAAGGGTCTTCCCGTGCTCGCGGACCAGTACCTCTGCCAGCTCTTCTTGATGGATTTCGAGCAGCTGTTTCAACTCGAAGAGGGGCTGGATCCGTTCTTCGACCGGCGTCGACTGCCACGTCTCGAACGCTGCCTGTCCGGCCTGTACGGCATCGTCGACATCGGCCTCGGAGCTAAACCCGACATGCGAAATCACCTCTTCAGTTGCTGGGTCAACGACATCCTGTCCGTCGGTGCCGCTCGGTTCACGCCAGCTGCCGTCCACGTAGTTACTCACGTTATTCCACGGTGGAGTGGTATCCAGTGACATCTGTTGACGTACTCTTATTCTCCCTGCAGATAAGTGTTTCCAACATTATTCTGTTCTAAACGATATACTGGGAAACAATACAGTAAAAATAGCTTATAAGCAAACTATATCCACAACTTGAATTGCATGCCGTTCTCTATCAGTGTTCAGACCTGAGAGGAGGTCAATGTATATGTAGTCAGCGACCGCCCTGCACGAAGTTGATGCGATCGCTTATTTCTTCGGACGATCTACAGATACTATGACAAATGGGACGACCGCTTACGACGATCTGGATGAGACTGATCTCGCAATCCTTGAGCTGATCGAAGCGGACTTCGACGTCAGTCTAGAGACAGTTGCACAGAAACTTGACCTCTCGAAGTCAGCAGTTCACTACCGTGTGAAGAAGCTCAAAGAGAACGGGGTCATCCGTGGAGTGACCGCCGACGTCGATCCGCTCGCGCTCGGCTTAGAGATGGTCGCAATCACCGACGTCTCGGTCTCACACCAGGAAGGTTACTCCGAGAACATTGGCGAGGATCTCATGGCTATCCCCGGAGTTGAAGAAGTGTACTACACGATGGGTGATATCGATTTCGTCGCAATTAGCCGGGTGCAGACGCGCGATCAGCTGAACGATCTTATCGAAGAAATCGTTTCAATCGACGGTGTCAACGAAACCTCCTCAAAGTTTGTTATGGAAGAGTTCCACGATATCCGAAATGTCAGCGGTAATCTCACTCAAGTGGGACGGGAGCTGATTCTTGACTCCTGACTCCTCCCACGGCTGAAATCCATCTTTTTCGTCGTTAGTATCCGGCGCGGCACCCTCGTAGCGTTGACGAGGTCCGTCCGTACAAGTAGTATTACTATGCGGGTGGACCGTTCTGCCGGCACCTCACTCCTCAGACGATTAGTCATTTCTTCCACTTGATGGTCCTGTGAACGCTCGTTGCTCATGACTCGGCCATTTGTTGTCTGTATTCACGCCATTGCCGTACATCACACTCCTCGCTTTCCACCACATTTCCCGCCTTGTCCTACAGCCCCTCGCCACGATATATTCCGTACTATACCCAGCTATAGAGAACAAATGACAGAAAATATTTTCTACGCAGGATATTGTGCAAAACACTCTTGTCGATCCCTGATGATGTGTTGGCATGGCAAGTCAACAGTCCGACCGAAACGAGATTGAAGAACTCGACCGAGAGTACACGCTAGGGACGTGGACGCGGCAGCGCGACTTCGACCCGACCGAGATCGTCGACACAGAGGGACCCCGTATCGTGACTGCCAACGGGGACTCAATTCTGGACTTCAGCAGCCAATACGTCTGTACGAGCCTCGGGTATGACGCGGACCGGGTCGTTGACGCGATTACCGAGCAGGCTCGCACAGTCCCGTACGTCAACCCCGGCTGGTCAACGAAGCCGCGCGCTCGGCTCTCCAAGAAACTCGCTGAGATTACCCCTGGCTCGTTGAAAAAGACCTTCTACTCTACCAGTGGCACCGAGGCCAATGAAGCGGCGTTCAAAATCGCGCGCGCTTACACTGGCAAGCACAAGATTCTTTCACGATACCGCTCATACCACGGGGCGACCGCCGCTTCGCTGTCCGCCTCCGGCGATCCTCGACGAGTGGCGCAAGGACCCGAGATCCAGCCGGAGGTTCCCGGTATGGTGAAGGGACCAGACCCGTACGCGTACGGGTCGAGTCTCGACCCCGAGCAGAGCTTAGAGTACATAGACGAGATGCTGGAACTTGAGGGCGATACCGTTGCGGCCGTGTTAGTAGAGCCACTGGTCGGCTCCAACGGCGTGTTAACCCCTCCGGATGATTACCTCCCTCGCCTTCAGGAAATCGCCCACGACCACGGCGCGCTGCTGATCTGTGACGAGGTAATGACTGGGTTCGGCCGCACCGGCGAGTGGTTCGCCTCTGGGCTGTACAACGCGGAGCCGGACATTATCACGATGGCAAAGGGTCTGACCGGCTCGTATCAGCCTCTCGCGGCGACGACTGTCACCGAAGAGATCGCCAAATACTTCGAGGACAACCTGCTCAACCAAGGGCACACGTTTTCGGGACATCCTACCGCCTGTGCTGCCGGTGTCGCGGCAATTGAGACCTACGAACAGGAGGGCCTCGTCGAAAACGCCCGCGAGATGGGTGAGTACCTAACTGCTGAGCTCGATGCGCTGGCCGAGCGTCACCCGAGTGTCGGCGAACGTCGCGGTGTCGGGCTTCATCAGGGGCTCGAGCTCACTCGGAGCGAGGAGGAGCGCGTCCCCTTTGAGGAGCGAAGCGATAAGGTGTCCGGGAAAACGACGGTTCTAGATGAAGTCGGGACGCACGCGCTCGACAATGACGTATACTTCTATACGTCAGTTAATACCATCGTCGTCACTCCTCCATTGACGATTTCCGAAGCAGAGGTCGATGAAGCGGTCGCTGCGCTTGATGAAGCGCTGGAGATATCTGATACCGCGATGGACACTTAGATCTTCAGCCGGTCTCGTTTACGACGATTCAATTGACCGACGTGCCAGCCCCGACGGCTATAAGTCGGGCGGACTTACGTGGAATAAACCAATGAAATATCCGCTACTCGGACGTGATGCTTTCAAATGAGAACCCAGCCGGAGTACAGTCGGTATCACTTGTTTGATCAATAATATGGAAGGTCGATACGAGCTGCTGCGGTGGTGTGTGCGTGAAGGGAGCCACACCTATTCGGGCTCGCCGCCCGGATGCTGTCAGCATCCGGACGGCCTCCTATGATGATGCCTCCTTGGTAGACAGACCACTCAGAGCCACGCGTTCTGAGACGCTGTTGAATCATCGGCTTTTGACCACCCCAGTACCTCTTCACGCACCCTGGGGACTTAGCAGGCTTTCATCTCTCAGAACAGGGCACAGAGAATACGAACACAATAGACGGAACAATACGTCTAGAAAAGACTTATTCCGTTTGAGGTCGAGGTGTTAGGTATGGAAGAACCGAGCGCCGATGTCAAACAGGACGATGGGAGGGGGGATGGGCCGCCTGATTTCGGTGCTCTGACGCCGCCTGATGAAGTTGTTCGTGGGAACCGGACACGTGATGATTTCTTTGATGCTGTCCTCGGGCTGGATGAGCCGGCTCCCGCGAGCGAGGTTGCGGAGCTTGCTGGGCGTGGTGTGGACGCGGCGCGTGAGTACTTGGAATGGTTCGAACGGCTCGGGGTCGTGACGCAAGTGTCCGAGACCCCGGCTACGTACCGGCGGAATCAGGAGTATCTGAACTGGCGGCGGGTCCAGCAGATCCGCCACCAGTACTCGCCCGACGAGCTCGTCATGTTCTTGGAAAACGAAGTTGAGCGTGAAGAAACCTACAGCGAGCGGTTTAACGTTGAGTCCCCTGCGGACGTATCGATCGCGGCACGCGCGTCTGCGACGGGACAGTCAGTGCAGGACGTGTGGGAAGACGTGTCCGCCTGGAAAACGACACGTCGGCGTATCACACTGCTTGAGCGTGCGCTGACGACGGGAACGGGCGACGCCGCGAACGAGCGAACGGCGGTATGACGGCCGGCAAGGACGACGACGGTTCCTCCGATAGCCTCAGTGGTGCGCCCGTGGACTTCGACCGCCTCGAAGTCATCCGAGACCGGCTGGCGACAGACGACCGTTTCGCTCGGATCGACGAACAACCCGCGTTCGCACCGGACCGCGTGGTCTGCGTCTACGAACGACGATTCTACCCTGCGCCTGTCGAATCAGCGCACCTTGAGATCGTGTGGTACGAGAATGGCGACTTCTCGTTACACTACCACGAGGACCACGAGGACGGAGTGTTCGATCACCGGTGGGACCGGCATCCGTCTGCCCATAACCAACGGGATCATGTTCATCCCGGACCGAACGCACCAACTCCCGGTGACGACACGTCACAACCAGTTGACTGGCGGGACGTGCTTTCAGGGGTCCTCGCCGAGATTGAACAACGCCAGCAGGCGTTCTGGACGGACTGACTGCCGCCCAGCGTACTCCGACGCGTTTCAGAACGCAATGGACGTCGGCACGAAACCGGGGACAGAGATCGAGTTGAACGTACCGTTCGTTGAGTGGTCGGAAAGAGAGGTCGTTGAGTGCGGATCGGAGTTCGGCGATCGACACTCAACCTATACGTGTGCGAGTCTGACTAGGGGTAGATGCGGTGGGATCCGCGAACCTCACTTCGACGACTCTCTAGGCTGGTGACTCCAATGGCGCTCACAGAAACACAGATACGCGAGTACGACCGTGGTGCGATGGACAGCGGTGAGACTGAGACGGCGACGTTCGGAATCGGGTGTTTCTGGGGGCCAGACGCGCAGTTCGGAGCGATAGACGGTGTTGTTCGTACTCGCGTGGGCTACGCCGGGGGAACGAAACGCGACCCGACGTACCACTCGTTAGGTGACCACACGGAAGTGTTCCAAGTCGAATTCGATCCGGGCACCATCGCGTATCGAGACCTGCTAGAAATGGTGTTCACTTCGCATAACCCGCAGCACCAGACCAGAAAGACACAGTATCAGAACGTGGTGTTGGTTGCGACGGCAGCCCAACAAGCGACACTCAACGAGTTTCTCACGACGCAGGGACTGACTGTCGATGGGATCGGAACGCGCATCGAACAGCTCTCACGATTCTACGTCGCTGAAGACTACCACCAAAAGTACAAGCTCCGATCTGTCAGTTCATTAATGGACACGTTTGAGGCGGCCGGATACGGCGACGACGAGTTGCGTGAGTCGCCGATCGCTGCCAAGCTGAACGGGTACGCTGCCGGACACGATGTGGCTGTTGCCGAGGAGTTTCCCGCCCGAGCGTGAAGTGACGCCGATCGAAATTACGCCATACCACCCAACCAGTTTGACCAACCGCCACGTCATGTAAGTGCCATGGCCCACATGATACCGGCCGAAATCAGGTTACGATATCGGGGTCGACCACCGGTTGCGATGGAGTCACAGAGGAGACGACCACCGGGGCTACCTCAACTCCACAGCAGCCGCTTGTGCGGAATTTGATGTCGAATATTTTGTGATGAATCTCTCTCGTTGCCATCGTATACACACGACGTGCTCTTTAGGACGGTGCGGCTCAGCCCTTGATAATGAGCGTGTCCGCCAAACGGTCTCCGAGACGCTGGTCGTGTCGTGAGTCCGCGATCAGGACGACACCGACAAGGATGAGAAGTAGCGAGCCTGCACCAATAATCTTGGTTATGTTTCGTACGATCGCTGAATACATCGAAATTGGTTTGCCGTTCATATTGACGACTCTGACACCCATCAGTCGTTTTCCGACTGTCTGTCCCCATCTCGCCTCTGAAATAATGTAGTACCCGACGAAGACGATTAAGAACAGGCTCGCGCCGAGCACATCGTTGAAGACTCCCGTAATAACCGAAACTACAATCGCAAGTAAAAAGCTCACAACTATGTCGATAGCCCAAGCGAACCCGCGCGTGGCTACTGATGGGTACCGCACCCGATCAGGATACGGCCGCTCAAACTCCGATGAACGTTCCATACGTGCGATCTGTTCTTTACGTTATTGTAAGCCTATTCACCGACATATACGAGACTTCTGGGTGAAGCTTGTCATACAAAGCTGATCGGGCGCGCAGTTTCCAGCTTATGTGACTGCTGGTTCCTCTCAGCAACGCGGAAAGACCGTTGAGCGGTACTGAACACAATTCTATATTCAACAAACGATTCCAATCTGTTTCTGAGGAGTTCAACAGGGCCAGATTCCCCAGAGATTTCGACAGCGCCGCTCGGGGCAAACACTTTGAATTCTCCCGTGAAACAACCGTCTATGAGGTCCCTCCCCATAGAATCCCTCCATCGCGCGTGTACTCGCTACGGTCCCGGACGGCTTCCCGGTGCGGATCGGCGGGACATCGGCGCGGGATATGCGGCAGCAAGTGCCGCCCTCGCCGCATCGTTTCTGTTCGCAGCCGCCGCGATCGCTGGCGAAACAGTCGGGCTGTTGTCGTCGAACGATGGGGTTGTCTGGTTCGCGTTCGCCGGGCTCGCAGTCCCGGTGGTGGTTCCGGTCGCGTTCGTGGCCGGTGTCGTCGTGTGGCGACTCCTGCCCTCGGAAATCCCGTTTTTCGGACCAGTGGCCGGTCTCCTCGGCACACTCGGGACGTACCTTGGTAGCCTACTGGCCATCGCGCTCATCCTGGCGGCGTCCGCCGCGCTCGACCTCTCCGGTGGCGGGCCCGCAAGTGCGGCCGCCTTCTCATTCGGCGTCGTCTATATCGGGTTCCTCATTACCTGGTGGGTTGCGTTCCCGGTCGGAGCTGTAAGCGGAGCTGTATACTCCGCCGTCGTCGAGGCGGCCGAATGAGTGCGCCCTCACTCCGAACGCTCCTTGTTACGACGATCGGCGGCTGTGCTCACCTCGGCGTCGTCGGGTTCCTGTTCCGGTGGCTCGGTCACGTCCCTGACTCACTGTGGCCGCTCGCCTCGATCGCCAGCGCGGTGTTCGCCTTCGCATTCAGCTTCCTCGTTGTCCTCCTCTCGGTTCACACACGATTGCTTTCGCCAGCGGTCGGACTGCCTACGCTACTCGTGTGGACAACGTATCAGGACGTCTCCTCGCCGACGTCGGAGTGGTCGGAGGTCGGTGGGTACCTCGTCGTCTCGACGGTTTCGTCTACCTGACGAGCTACGTGGGGACGTGGTACGTGTGGCTCGCGATGCTCGTGATCGTTGTCGGTCTTACTCCTGATGATGTCGTTTCTGTGTGAGAAAAGCGGTCGTGTCGATCATCGTGATAATTCCGTTTGGACGGCGGTGTTCAGATAAGGATTGAAAGGTGAGGCGGTACGTTTTCAAAGTGATCTATGCCCGAAAACGGCCGCCTCAGCGGCTGTTTAGACGAGGCCAACTTAGAGTTTGTGGAGCGAGAGGCAACACCGCCGCTGTTGATGAAGCTCAGTGTTCCGCTCCATTTAGCAGGACTGTCGCTTTCAAATACTATCTTATTTCTTGAAACATTCGGTGTCGAATGAGTTCGATCCACCGTTCATAACTGGGTTCACAAAGCCGATCTACAGCCGGAATCAGATCGAAATCCGAATCACGTTGGGTTGATGAAACGGTGATTCAGCTTGATGATGAACAATATTGGCTGTATGCCACCGTCGATCCCGACTCGAACGATCTTCTACATACAAAGCTTGAACCAACAAGAACAAACATGATCGCGGATCAATTTTTACGGAACTCCGCGAAAAACACGATGCCGATGACGCGATCTTTCTCGTTGATGGCGCGGTTCCACTTCAGCGAGCCTGTCGCAAACATGGCCTCGATTTTAGATACGAATAACATAAAAATTGGAACAGCGTCGAACGTGTCTTTCGTGAGGTAAAACGCAGAACTACCAGTTTCTTAAACTGTTTCAGTAACGCCAAAGCAGAAACAGCAAACGAGTGGCTCAGATCGTTCGCATTCGCATGGAATCAGCTTATCTGAACACTACCAACTGGGCCGCCTTCGGCGGTGCGGCTCGTCCGACCGGTTTCCTCAATCCCGATTCGGTCGACCGTCCGCGGTAGACACCCTTCTTCCGGCTCGACGTACGAGTAGTGGTCCGCGACGAGGTCGGTGACGTCAACGTCCGCATAGCCGGCCGGGGCGGTCGCCGACGCCGCGAGCCCCCCGTGACCGACCGCGCGGGTCCGGTCCGAGGCGCGGTACACCCAGCTCAAGACGCGGTCGTTTCGGCTGTGGAAGTTGAATACCGGAGCGTCGACCGCCGCGATAGCCGGTCCGTATCGCCCGTCGGCCGCGACGCTGTCGCTCGGAATCGCTCCGCCGAACAGCGACACCGAGGTGAGGGTATTCGACTGCCCGCGGTCGGCAAGTTCGCGGAGCGTCGCCCCCGTCACGCGAGCGCCGAGCGAGTGGGCGAACAGGTGGACGGGCCGCCCGTCGTCGTCCGCCCACTCCGCCAGCCAGTCGGCGAGAGGGGCGGCGTTGGCGTCCGCGGTCCGCTTCGCGGGCCCCCAGTCGACGTTCGATTCCCACGAGTAGCCGACCACTGGCGGACCATCGGTTTCCGCGGTGGCTCCCGTCGCCGCCGCGAGCCCCAGTCGGGCGGTGTACGCCTGATCGCGGGCCGAACCGGCGTCCGCGCCGAGGCCGTGGACGAACAGGACCACCGCGTCGGCTCCCTCAAACTCCCACGAGCCCACTCGCTCCGGTGGGTCTGCCGCGTCGAGGCGCCCTCTGGTTGTCACCATTGGCTGCGTCTCCGGCGCGTCGTACCCGCCGGAGTCACCGCTCAGTGATCGTGTGACGTAGAGTCCGCCGCCCCCGAGGAGGCCGACGCCGCCCGCGACGCCGAGCAGGAGCCGCCGGCGAGTGACGAGCCCGCTAGAGGCGTCGTCTGCCTGGTCCACGTCTGCCGATCCCGATGGCGCATCCGAGTCGTCCGGAGAGGTGTCCGATGTGATATCTGAACATCGACCTGAACGATCAAATACCTGACGCGGCGGCGACGGGTCCCTCGATACAACAGACTTTCCGTGTGGCGCTTCTGGTGTTCGTATGACGATAGCTACTGGCGATTCTGTAACCCTTGAGTACACGGGCCGACTTGACGATGACACCGTGTTCGACACCTCCCGGCAATCCGTCGCCGAGAAGACGGGTCTCGCCGAGGCGCAGCCTGATCGAGAGTACGCGCCGCTGACGGTCGAAATCGGTGACGAGCAGGTCATCGAGGGAATGGAGGAAGGGCTGATCGGTCTCGAAGCCGGAGCGACCGAAACCCTGACGATCCCGCCCGAGAAGGCCTACGGCGAGCCGAGCGACGACCAGATTCAAGCGTTCGAAACCGAGGAACTCCGAGAGATGCTCGGCGGGCAAACACCTCCGGAAGGCTCCTACCTCGAGGCGCAGAACGGCCGCCAAGGCGAAGTCGTCCACGTCGACGAAGAGGTCGTCCGAGTGGACTTCAACCCGCGCCTCGCCGGCGAAACGCTGACGTTCGACGTCGAAATCATCGACGTCAACTGAGCTCGTCGGTCACGACCCGTTTCGACGCCGACGGTCCAAAAGCGCGAGTAGCACGTACACAGCGCCGATCACGCGGACGCCGTCGGTGAGGTGCTCGTTCCACTCCACCGACTCCGGGTTCTCGTACACGAGCGGCCCCGCGATTTGCTCGTACAGTTCCGGGACGAAAAGCAGGACGCCGCCGAAGATTCCGGTGAGATTTATCAGCCACGCGTAGAGGCGGCCGTCACGAAGCGCGGCGAGCGCGATTACCACCCCTTCCGCTCGAATAAGGGGACTGAACCACGAATGCATGGCGTTCTCGCCGGGGTTCTCGACCGCAATCGCCTCGAAAACGTCCGCGACCCGATCCGGAACGAACGCCGTGAGAACGCCGAGTCCGCCGAGGAACTGCCGTATCATACGCGTTCGTTCGGTCTGGAGTAGCTTAAGATTCGGTGCCGGGGGCGTGGACTCAGCACCGGTCTGAACGTCTCGACATGCAACAAGCGCTATCGTCCTGTCGGGAGGTTAATACAGTCTTCTGGCAAAGTGTATCGTATGTCCGAGTCATCGACTATCGACCCTGAGACTGCCGACTGGTTAACGCTCGACGAGGGTGAAGAGGTTGTCTGGTCTGGGAAGCCACACGAGAATGACATCCTCCCCGGCGTGAACGCCGGGGTTTCCTCACGCTGGGGGTATCGCTTACCGGCTCACGGAGGCAACTTGCGGGTTCGTATGCTCCTCG
>Ga0306915_100074_pt1 | contig 44720 bp, 50 predicted proteins | sample AntDeeMetag20061_FD_190427 | JGI IMG/M metagenome (GOLD analysis project Ga0306915, IMG submission 190427) | Saline lake microbial communities from Deep Lake, Antarctica - Metagenome TFF 2006 #1 (v2) (version 2) | ecosystem: Environmental > Aquatic > Non-marine Saline and Alkaline > Saline... | reverse complement strand
GTAGCCACGGTCCTCTTGCGGTTCTTGGAGTTCCACCTGTGTGTTGCAGTGCTTGCAGAACACGCCCTCAAAGGGGATGTGGCTGAACACCTCGTGCCCGCAGACCGGACACCAGAGGAACTCGAACAGTGCTTCGCTGTGGCGGTCGATGACGTCCAGGCTCATTTGTGGATCTGGCCCGTGTGACTCGGGCCACCCCTCCTGCCCCAAAAAAACGCGACCGCTGGACGTCTTGTGGCTTCAGCGTTCTGCACCGTAGACGATCTTCGAACGAGCTTCGTAGCCACAGTCGGGGCAGTCGTACCACCGCTGGACCTTCGCCCCGTCTGCTGCCTTCTCGCCGATGAGGACGTCGTCGTTCGGACACTCCGAACAGCTGAGGTCCGGAGCGGGCCGCTCCCGGAGCTCGTCACGGAATGACTTCGCGTCTTTCGTCTCGTACCCCCGCGACCAGACCGGATAGCCGTCGGCGATGATTGCCCCACGCCATTTGTACCGATACGAATCTGGCGCTCGATGCAGGACGGCTTGCACACCGGTCTCGGTGTTCCGATACGCGAGCGTCGGCGAGCGGCTCTCGCGTCGCCAGTTGGTGATGCGGGGCATTGTTCAGAAGTGGACGTCAGCGGGCACGATCCAGAGCTCCTCACTCTCCTCGAGGAGTCGATCCAGCTGTCCACGGTGGCGAATGCCGGTTCCGTGTTCGGTGTACAGGAAGATCGTCGGGCCGTCGTACGCACCGACCTGGTGGAAGGCGTGCCGCGCGAGGTCCTCGTCGCGCATGATCTCCTCGTCGGAGAGTTCGTCGATGGCTTCCTTCACCCGCTCGAGGTTGCGCTCGAACTCTTCCTTCGTTGCCTCCCAGCCACGCTCGAGGAGATCTTGGCCGTCGTCGGAGTCGACCGGGGCTGCCGTCGGCAACTCCCCCCATCGTGCTTTCCCCGCAACGGACGTGTCTTCCTCGTCGAAGGTCACAAAATAGTCGAATACTGCGCAGGAATGCGGCTCAGCGCCAACCAACCGATTGAACACCGTTTTCCCTGTCGCCAATGCCTCGTTTTCTGTCGATGCCTCGACGAGTGCGTAGATGACCATATGCATCTGAACCACTCCAACGCCCGTCGGTACAGTCACCGACGCGCGCCACTCTCTTGCTGGCGCGAATAGACAGCTACCAGCGGAGAGGATGAGTTAGGGGACCGTACGAAACAGGCCTCACTCAGAAGAATAGATTCAATCAGTACAGACAAAAGAATTAGTGCACAGGGGCTGTCTTCGACCCCGATGAGCGAGTTAGCCCTCCAGACAACCACACCATACGTCAATGACGGCATGACTTTCTTCCCATTACTGGTCATGCCTTTGGCGCTCTTGGCTGGCGTTACTATCCTCCTCGGCGGCGGGCTCGTGCCTCACCAACGTCGCGGGGGATTGTCACCGGCGATAGCTACGGGAATCGCCGTCGCTGCGGCGCTATTGATGACCGCAGTCGGCCGACTATCGATGGATTTGCCAGCAGGAGAAGTCGAAATCGTCGTCGCAGCGGCTACACTATGTTACCCGTTTGGGACTGCAATACGCCAGCGAGCGACCGGTTGGTTTGCCGGAATCCTCTGTATGTTTATCGTAATCGGCATCGCGGCGTATCGGGTCTTCCCGAACACCCTTTCCGGAGTTACGCTCCTTGCCCTTCTCGGTGGTGTGGCCCCGTTCGCGTTGGGTTATTGGTTGGCCCGCTGAAAACCTCGGGTGCGGGTTCGGTACGCACTCTGATCGAGCGGCTGATTCACGCCTGATCAGTTGGTGAGAACCCATCTCGATGTGGTAGTCGGTTCGGGAAATACAGGGCGCGTATTTCGCGCCGACTGTAAATTCTCCCTAAGAGTGGTGAAATTATCCACCCCTTTATATGCTCAGGACGTATTGTTGGTTATAGAAATCGACATGCCCGATCCTACCACTGTCTTCCAAGCTCACAAAAAATACGCTCATCCCTTAGCATTTGCCGATAACGGGAGGAAACTCTATAGTGGGGGATTCGACGGCACCGTGTCCGTTTGGGACACTGTAGATTGGACAGAAGTTGCGACAATTCAGGCTCACGAACAGTGTGTCAATTGTGGGACAGTCACTACCGAAGATCTTCTAGTGACTGGCTCAACGGACACGTCGCTACGGGTATGGTCGTCTAACCTCACTGAACGCGTGAAGTCACTCAGCGGGCACAAAAAGACTATTGCCGGTGTGGCTAGTCATCCGTCAGAACCGCTCATCGCTTCGGCATCCTATGACAAGACCGTTCGTGTGTGGGATCTCAAGCAAGACGCATCGCCCCTGGTTCTGGAGGGCCACCCCGGTAACGTGACGAACGTCCAGTTCGTCAACGAATCGACGCTCGTCTCCGGTGGACTCGGAGACGAGATGGTGGTCTGGCTGCTCGATTCAGAACAGGAACTAACGAGAACTGAGGGGCATGGGCAGGCGGTTTCCGGTCTCGCCGCCCGAGGAGACGATCAGGTCTGGTCAGTTGGGTACAATGGAATTGCCCGTCTCTGGTCCACTGAGGATTGGACAGCGATAACAGAGGTTGACCTCGGGGGAGAAAAGAAGCCCACGGGAATCGACGTGAATCAGGAAACGGGTGATATTGCAATCACTCGTGATGGTGGTGTCATCATCCGTAATGCGAATGGCGAACCGCTAATAGAGCATAACGCGCCTATCAAGGGCATCTACAATCCCCTCTGGTCAGATGACGGAGACATACTTTGCGTTGGCGGAGCTGATGGAAAGATTCGGATGTATCGCTGAAAATTTAGAGTACGCATCTATCAGGCAGAAATTGTTCTCCCTACCGAACTACCTGACTCAGCAGTACGGTAGCCTTGCTACCTCTCCTTCTGAGAGCTGTTAAGGTTCTATAACGCCTTCTGGCAGGTAGAATGACAAGCTTTTCTCGATTTTCGAAGGGGACCACCGCAGGGCTTTTCGGGTCGGTACTAGGTCTCCTTCTTTCGTCCGTTTTCCTGTTCGTCCCCCTCGGAAGCGGCGAAGAATGCACGGTAGGCGGTGAGTGTCACGTTGTTCAGGGGCCGACTGGAATCGACTACCTCCTCGGCGTGGAGGGGGCCGACCCAGCACTCTTTTTCTGGTCGCTGTTCGTCCTCGGGTTTGCCCTCATTGGGGGCTACGGCGCGTGGGCCGAGACCCGCTATCTCGTATGGCTTACCGCCCTCGCCCTCCTTACGCTGACGGTACTCGGGGTGGCCAGTATCGGTCTGTTCGTCGCGCCAGCAGCACTGCTGTTCCTGCTCGCCGGGATCTGGCTTCGCGACGCTCACACGTCCGAATCCGCCGGACGCTCGCCGCCACGTTCGTAATCCGGAGAGTCTCGCATCATAGTCACAGTAGGGTTGAGTAGCGACTGATCAATATACATGAGTGGATATCGCCGAATCAGTGACTGAAATCCGTGCAAGATACGCAGACCTACGTAACGGCTGTTTCACCCTAAATCAGCTGGTTAGAACCCGCGTCAATGTGGGGATCGCTTCGGTAAATCCAGGTGACCTACCGAACGTGGCCTCTATCGAGTGCCAACTCCGTTTCAGAGTCTGTCGCGGGGAGCGGGTGGCAAACCTGCCAGCAGAAGATATTCAGGCAATTGCGGAGACGAGACACGTATGGGAAAGGTCCCTCGGAGAGCTACCCTCTGCAGTGCGGCCACCTTCATCGCTGCCGGCTGCCTCTCGACCCCAACAGAGAACCCCGAATCAGACACAAGGCCGACTACAGAGCACACAGAACAAAATCCGACTGCGAGTGCCACGGCGACCGGTCCTGTCGAGCGTGGTCTGGAATTTCGAAACGAGTTTCAGACGGAGCAAACTGTGTCTCTCAAAATCGTCGAGTATCAGAGTGGGTTCCCGGAGGACGGTCGGGACAGTAATATTGAGTCGGTCACGGCTACACCAGCGGCGGATGAGCGCGTAGTACGGTATGACTCGGAACTGACCATCGACGCTGACGGCCGGCAAGCAGTCAGTGATGTATTCACGTTAGCGGACAGCCCACGGAAGTACTACCTCTCTTTTCAAAGCGAGGACGTAGCAGAACAGGAGTACACCTTCACTATCAAGAAAGGGGTGGGATTCAGTTACCTGTCAATAACGCTCGATGGGGTGCCGAATGTCCTAATCGTAACACAGTAATGCTGTATTCGCACTCTGACCGAACGGCTGTCTCACACCAATTAAGTTGGTGAGAACCCGTCTCGGTATGGTGAAACGCTTCGGTTAGTACAGACAAAGCACTTACCAGAGGGCTTGGAAGATTATCAAAATGAAGCGACGCGTTGCCCTCCTCGGTTGCGGTAGTGTTGTCGGTTCGCTACTGAGTGGCTGTTTGAGTGGGACTTCCGGGTCACCAACGGGTACGCAGTCGCAGACGCCGAGTGAGACAGAGAGTGATACCTCAACCCAGACAGTAGCAGAGACCCCCGTGTATGACTGCGCAGACGCGGATCGTCCCCCTGAACCATCCTCCGACGAAGACCCCCCGGGTGAGAACGAGCGTTACATCTATCCACAGCGCCCGGAGTCTTTATCCGACGAATCGAAGGTTCTCTCCTACGTGGAGGCATACGAGCGTGCATACCGACTAAACGACCTTTACGATCAGTATGGAACTGATCTTGACCATGCGAGCATCTTTGTCTACGACACATGGACGCATGAGGCTCCGGAAGGAGCTGCAATTGCACGCCTGAACTGCCCATACAGTCATGGATATACGCAGGGTGACGACCAGATTGAGGCGGATTCCCCGACCATCTATTCCTCCTACTATATCGACGACGCTGTTGTGCTTCGGGCGAGTGTAACCGGACACCGAGAGGACGAGTCGAAGCTGGTCCCAGACCCGATGGAAAGGGGACGGCCAATGGAGTGCTTCTGAACCCCTGTTATATTCGCACGACACTGCGAGGTCAGGTCAGTATATGGTACCTGAATACAACACTGCGTCCCGACTTAGTCAAATGGAGCCAATCTTCCTGAATCGCGTCAATTCTCTCGTCTTCGTCGAATGTAACGTATTGACGTCCACCTCGATGTGAGGCTCCTCCACGCTGGATGAAGGTCCACGGGAGTGACTTACGGGTTTGTGCGCTGTTCGTTGGGATTTACCCCGAACTCGGGGGCGTCTGTGGTGGAACGCCACTCGTGATTGTCCCACTGGAACCGCACGGGCCGCGCCATCGGCCTGACTTGTTGGTCCGTGTTCCACCTGAGGAACGTCTCTGAGGCGGTGAGGTCTGCGTGCCCCTCGAACCCACAGGGACAAGTTAGCGTCTCCCGGTGCCGAATTGTTTCGGTTTGCTCCCCGCACTCCGGACATGTCTGACTCGTCCAGGCTTCGCTCGTTGCTTCCACCTCGACCCTATCCTCCTCACAGACGGACCGAAGCTGATCGATGAACTGCTTGAATGCCCAGAAGTTCTCCAGCTTCTCGTTGATTTCAGGGGAAAGCTGGCTTTCGATGACACCGGTGAGATCACCAATGTAGACCGTTTCGACCCCTTCGTCGTGCAACCGTTCGACGAGGTCGCGGATGAGGGCCTTCTGGGCATGGGTCCGTTGACGGGAGCGTTTGCGGTAAAGTCGGCGGATACGCTGGCTCGTGTCCCGCTCTGCCGGCAGCTTGGATGACAGGCGACCAATCTCTTCGGTTGTTGATCGGAACTGCTCGAACAGTTCCTCACCGTCGTAGAGGTACTGCTTCCCAGTGGTGGTCGTACAGGCAACGAGGTTGTTGACACCCAGATCGAGGGCGGCTTCCTCCGAAGCCAGTGGTGAATCCACTTCTGATTCGTCGATCGTCACTGGTTGATATGCCCGATAGGTGTCTTCGACCTCATCATACTGGATCTCCAGCTCACCCTGTTTCCCGGACCACTTCGGATCGCCACGGACCTCCAATCGAAGCCGCTCGAAATATCCCATATCGTACTCGTCTTTGAGATCCTGGCCGACGGGGACTGCGACTCGCGAGTAGTCGCCCCACTGGATTTCGTACGAGTCGTTTCGAACGAACAGCCGGAGGTCACGCCCGTCGTCTGCGTTTCCCCAGTAACCGGGCGGGGACGCGTCCTCACCGCTTTCCAACAGCGCGAAAAACGAGTTCCAGGCGGCGTTGTTCTTCCGTGTCACCGTCTGGACACCGGCCGCGCCGAGCTGGCCCTTGTACTGGCCGCGAAACTCATCTGTCTCCCAGATGCTTTCGTCGTCGAAGAACCGCTGCCGGCGGGCATAGGTCAGCTCGTTCCAGAAGCTCGCCGTCGCGTCCATAACCTTCTGTAACAGGGCCTCATCCGACTCTGAGCGGGGCCGCACTTCGAAGGTGTTGGTCCGCTTCATTGTTGGCTCACCTCCTGCTGGTCAAGCTGTGCCCACCGACGTGGAATGTAGCCGTAGCGCTCGATCTCGGCGACCTGTTCACGGAGGAGTCCGACGAGGACTTGCTCCGGGATACCTGCCTGAGCCTGTTCGGCCAACAGCCTCTGGAGCGCATCACGGGCGTCCCCGATCTCCGCTGGAACGCTATCGTCCATCGATGCGCTCCCGGGTATCCCCGGTTTGGTATTTGAATGTTGGCGGGCTGATCCCGCTCGGAGAATTACTCTGTTTCTGTTCAAACACGGCGCCGGCGTGTGGGTCCGCGCCGACCAGTCGGTCGAACACCGTCTTTCCGGTGGCCAGCGCGTCGTCGTGGGTCGATTCTTCTACCAGAGCGTAAATCACCATGTGCATCTTGAACACCTCGAAACGCCGACGCACCGGGGGTCGTTGCTCGCTCCAGCTGCGCCGGCACCCATCGCCGGCGCTCGAAAAACGCTCCTCGTGACGGCGGATTCTCAGGCTTCGTCCGCTCGTTCGACAGTGATGGTCAGATCGCCCGATTCGTAGTCGGCCTCGAAATCGACGGCGAACGCATCGGATTCGTGGGCGGCGTGGTAAGCACGGTGACGCTCGAGTGAGCCTATCGCCTTGAAGTGGAAGAACGCAGCCGCCGTGTAGGGCTTGCTCTGCGTCTCGATTTGCGTCTCCACCGACGCCGGGAGCGCGATCTGGGGCGTCCCCGTGTCGATACTCGCAGCGAACTCCGTCGCTTCCTCGACGGTTGCTTGCGAATGTGCCGGTGTCTCGCTGGTGAGCACGTTCACCGGAGTTTCCGTGTCGTCGGTGAACAGGACGTCTTCGAAGGTGTGTGTCCCGAGGATCGCCTCGGGATCCAACTCGCAGTCGTCAAACGGGTCGTCGTCTGAGGTCATCGAATCACGAGCCTACAGTGGGGCTCACCCATTTCGGCCCCTGAAAAACAGCAGCTGCCACGATACAGATCGAACTAGGGGGCTTTGTTGGAATCCCCCGGACCTGGCAGATGTCGCGTGCTGAATATAGAGACTGTATGCAGCAAACGAGATGAGTGATCGGGGGGTAGCGACTTACAGATTCGACCCTGAGGTAGTCTCCGAGTTTCGGTCAAGTCGCTCGTAGAGGTAGTACGAGTACACGATGGTGCCGCCGGCTGTCAGAAGTGCAGGGACGAGGAGGAAGTAGAGCGCGTAGTCGCCGAACAGTAGGCCGACGACCGTGAGGATGGCGGTGAGTTTGAAGAGGCGGCCGCCGAGCGCGTGGGTTCGTGCCCAGACTTCCTCGCTGCTGAGGGTCCACGGTGTCCGGATGCCGACGAACCAGTTCTGCTTGGCGTGCGTGAGCACGACGCCGATGTAGTAGAACATCCCAGCCGCGGCGACGAGAATCAGATACGTGAAGTCGAACTCGTAGCCGAGATTGAACGCGACGACGCCAGCGTGGACAACGAACATATAGACGGTGAAGACGACGACGAACCAGTCGTAGTACGGCCGGAACTCGGCGATGTTTTCTCGAAGCGGGTCGATCCGTGGAATGACGGCGAACAAGCCAAGGATTCCTGTCATCAGGGCGGGGGTGAGCCAGAGGGCGAGCGTCTTCTGCATCGTTCCATTGGGGTTGCCAGCGGCATCCCAGTTCGTGACGAGTTCTGCGGGGAGCGATGGAGCAGCAAGCAAACTCACAATGCCGGACAACACGACGAAGCCCGCAGCCAACAGGAACCGGTGAATCGTCTTCATACTGGAATATACGACCTGTACCCTGATGAACAAGCGGGGTAGAGAGGCGGTGGATACTCGGGTCAGCACTCCCTGTCCGGTGGCTCTGTTGAAATACTATTCTGCAGACACATTTTTATCTGAAATAGCCGGTGACTGAAGAGTGCGAATAGAGCACTGAGCCAAGTTCATCCCGGAATTCTACACTTGTGGATTACTTTTCATCGGTCAATACAGTCACATTGCGATTCTGTTCAGTGACCTTGGCCTCATTAACGAACGTCTCATTCCCGGTGATGACTGCAACCGTTCGATTGTTGACCGCGGAGACTCGGAACCGGTCGCCATCGACGTACCAGTCGCCAGCGGTTCGCTTCCCTCGGGCGTCGAGGTACTGCTCGAACGCGGACTCGAACTCTACCGCATCGCTCTCGGTGTCCCAACGCAAGACCCAGACGAAACCCTCCGTATCACCAGTGGTGTTAGTGACGTGAATCAGTCTGTCGTTGCCCCACCCAGCCGCCGCTTCGATAGCTTGCTCTTCTGGGAGTTCGACGCCGAGGACGGTCCGAACGTACAATTCGCCCTGACGCCGGAATGACGCTGGCGTGGACCAGTCCGTACTCGTTTCGTCGATGACGGTGAGATTCGCTGGTGGCTCAGTCGTTCCAGGATGGAGCACTTGCTCGGTCGTGTTCGGGAACGCGGTAGTCGGTGAGAAAAGGTCGCGTGGCGAGTCCACCTGCGCCGCGAAGTACCGGCCGCCGAAGCAGTACGGCTGGGCTTGGTAGCGCTCGTGCGGTGTCCCTTCGACGTACTCGGCACACCGCTGGTCGAGGGCCGAAAAGCCGAGGAATTGCTTTGTGTAAACGTCCTCTACGTAGACGGCGCTGCCCTCGATTATCGCGCGCTGGATCCAGATCCCCTCACGTGCCGAGAGGCGCTCGATGAACCTTGTCTGATTCCCGCTATCCGCCTGGAACTGGACAACATGAACGTATTCGTGAGCGAGGATCCGGGCTACCTGTGCGGGTGGATCATTCTGCGGGGTGATCTGCACGCGTCCAGTTCGATGGGAGTAACTTCCACCGACACCACCGCCCTGAAACGTCGCGGCCCCCTCATCGAGGCCGAGACGAACCGCGAACTGGCCGGTCTGAGACGTCTGTCGAGTCCGATTCAATACGGATACTTCGGGCGCGTCGTACGTTCCGCCGAGCAGTGACTCGACGCGCTCCCAAATCCGCGTCGCATTCACCGACAGGTTCCCGTAGACTGTTACACGACTCTCGGGGGTATGATCAGCCGTAGATGTTCCTGGTGACGGTGACGATGTCGTTTCCGGCGGTGCGGCCGGCGCGGAACCTCCGCCAAGCGCGCCACAGCCGGCTAGCACCGCCGAAAAAACTACTACCAATGTTACGAAAATACGCCTGTTCATTGGCCTGTTCACTGGTTCATCCTCCCTGAATCCCAATTGGTGTTTCTTATAGCTGGGTGGTGATTAATCTTTGACACGGTCAATTAACGCTCTGTACTGACCACCGCCGATCAGAATATGTCACTTTCTGAGGATTTCAACAGAGCCTTCGAGTCTATAACGCCTAATGAATATGCTCGCAGAGAATTTGTGATTACTCGTGGGGGTCTTACTATACGGAAAGGAGATTTTGCAGTTACAGCTGCAAATCTTGTTCCTGTTGTGTGCCTTGTAATGTTGGAATACCTATAGAACCGATCGCTCGGTTGATAATGTAGATCGTGTTCAAAATGGGTCGTCTGAAGTGGCCGCGCGGAACCAGCTGTCGAAGCGATAAAGATACATCATACCTCGTAATCGAGTTATACGATTTCTCGATTAGAACCACTGATTATTCCCACAGGTCGACCATCCTCACTAACCAAATACGCCGCCTCAAAACATCATTTTTTGGTTAGTGAGTTCTGCTCACCAAGCTTGGACTCACCCTTACACCCAATCCGTTTACTCGTCTATCAAAGATACTAAGAGCCTCTAATACGTACAAATTAGTAGGAAGACCAGTCGCTCAGGAGCGTTTGAAACGCCCCGGTGTAGCAGCACCGAGGCTGGGCTTCCAGACGAGGAAAGCCAATGGAATCTACGACATCCAACAGTCAAGAGTGTACCGACAACAAGACGACCATCGAACAACTCCGCGACGAGCTGGCCGCCGCCAGTACGCACACTGAGAACCCCAACGCCGAACAGCACCTCGAACGCGCAGTCGACCTCGCCGCCGATCTCCCACCAACGCCGCTCGTCGAGTGTCCGGTCTGCGGGAAGATGGGACTCCCCGAACGGATCGTCGACCATGACTGCGCGAGCGGTCACGTCCGGTAAGAAAAAATCCGAATCGCCGCTGTGTGGGTGGCCGATCTGGAGGGGTTGGCCAAGCCCACATCAACATCTGTATCTCCTCTGTGGAGGCACGCATCAGCGGGGACAATCACTGACGGAGGGCATACAGCATACCCGACTGCTCCGACCACACACCAATTGATAATGTTTTCTAATCGGCAGTTCTAGGAGTATAAGGGGGAATGGGTGACGTGGGTACTCTCAGTTCACTAACCAAATTCTATTCTAAGACTGCCGAAAACACGCACCGTTTGGTTAGTGAACACAACCGTCTGACCACTCGAACTGGTCGACCGATTCGGCTTTGTTTCGCCCGCGTGTGCGAGGGCCTTTTGTCGTGGGATCGACTGTCAGTATATGTGACGTCGACAGGGCGTCACCGGCACTTTGCCCACGTCGAACACAAAAGGGTCTACGGAGGTGTTTAACACATTTCCGAAAAAGCCACGATAACAGCAATCGTGTGCTGCACGATCCTGATCTTGCTTGGACACGAGGCAGGCATCGTGCTTCTGACGATTGCTGTCACGTCGGCGGTCGACTGAGGTGTCGACCAGTCTCCTATTTTTATTGAGGTCGATTCAGGTTGGCGAGTGAACCGATCTCGGTGGTGGAGACGTGTACTGGTGGTCTCCATATTACCTATATCGCCCATACCCAATGTATGTTTCTAAACCGTGTTTTACCAAAGCTAAAACACACTTGTATAGGCATACCCATATGGAATATAGCCACGAAGCACGCGATACCGTTTGCGAGCAGAGATACACGTGCCTATCTTGTGTCTAAACCCGTACCGATCTTCGTCTCTCTACAACCGTCTGACCACTCGAACTGGTCGACCGCCTCAGTCGGTTCGAGACCTTGTCGACGGGCATACTCTTGGGACAAAGCCCACGCGTGATCAGCGACCGGCTGGTCGACGTCCTTGAATTTGTAGCTCAGATCTGCCAGTGCGATACACACAAGCAGGTCGTCTTGGGCTTCGGAGGGCATACCACTGCCTCCCTGCGTTTCCGTACAAAAGCCTATGGCAACTCACCTGCCTCGAACAACTCGCGGGTTCGATCCGTCAACCGATAGGCCGTCGCCGGACCCTCTCCAGTCCGAACCACCAAATCGTAGCCAGACCCACCACGGATCTTGTTCAACAGCCGATTGCGCTTTTTATCTGACATCGACTCGCCGGCCTGATTTTCCAGCCGGTCATGGAGGTCTCGTGCCCGAAGTTCACCGTGCTCAAACAGTATCTCGCAAATCACGCGGTGTTCTCGATCTAATCGACTGAACACGCGCTGAATAAGATCTGCCCGCGCTGCACACGCTGTGGCATCGACGACGTCGACGGTCACTCGGTCGGCCAGCCCTGCGACGACGTGTTTCACCGCGAATCGGAGATACCAAATCGCCTCTCGTGCGTTCCCATCCGCACGCCGGGCCATCTCCCGAAGGGCCGAATCGTCGACGATGTTTTCGACGAGCGCCGACGCGACCCTACGTTCGAGGATGTCGACCAGCTCGTCGTCGCTGTAGGCATCCAACTGTATCCATGCACCGCTGCGAATCCGCGAGGCGGTCTGGGATTCGGCACGTTGGAGTAACTCCTCTTCTCGATTCGAGATGATGATAACGGCGACGTGTGGGATTTCATACAACGAGTGCAACACGTCGAGCGATTCCAAGTGGTCGGCCTCATCGAAGATTATCACCGTCGGCGTATCGAGATCGTCAATGGCATCAATGTACTTGCCCGCCGGGGTGAGTCGATAGCGAAACGTCTCATCAATCCCGAGTTGTCGACACACCGCGTGCAACGCCGCTGGCATCGTCGAATGGGACAGACAGTCGACGCGGGTGGTCTCGACGTTCATCATCTCGATTTCCAGTTTTCGGGCGGCCATCCGTGCGAGCGTGGTCTTCCCAGCCCCACTCGGCCCGTAGATCCGCGCCCCGTCGCCGATTGCGTCGTCGCCGTCGAGCGACGTAAGCGAGGTGATCAGGTGGGCAAACTTATCGTTCCGATGGATCAGTTCATCGGGGAGTGGTTCTTCACGGAGGGCTCGGGCGTTGGCGATCACTGTCTGGTCAGTATAAGTGGGCAATAGATAAGCATCGGCCAAGCGGAGTGAAAGTGAAATTGGTCGACGGGCTTCGATCTCACTAACCAAGGATTTGGGTTTGAGATGACTATCCTTGGTTAGTCAGCCAATCCGAGTTCGGCTAACACTGCATCGTCGACGTTGTTCCACAGCTACTGAAGCAGCAAGCGGAAGTCTCAATAAATTAGGATGGGTTGCTACGAACAGTCTCGTGCGCCCATTTCGTACAGAAGAATCTGAATTTAACAAATCAATAGCTATTGATGCAAGCACTATCGGGGATATTACGGTCGCAGTTTCGGTATATGCGGGCCGCCGTGATGAACTCGACATCCTCGACAGTATTTACAGAGCTGCCGAAAATTATCCGTTTTTCCCTTTCCGAGACAAATCACACGATCTGAGTCACACAACCCATTCTGACTTCTTCGAGCAGGTGATTACTGCAAATGTCGACCGGCTCCTCACCACAGTTCATCTCGGAAATGACGGATCAGACCAAGAACGAGTAGAAGCAGTTCAATCAGCAGTGCTCGTAAAACAGCTCAATCCTGTGAATACACTCGTAATCCTCGATGGAAACAAAGACAAAGCAACCCGGTTTGGGCGGGCTGTCTCAGGAATCATGGATGAACTTCCACCAATAGCCACGTGTGTTAAATCTGAACTCTATTATCCGTCATCGTTGCTTGCCGATCTGTGTGCCAGTCGACTCGCACACGAGATCGATCACCCGCGCCATTGCTCTGCGGTAACACCAGAGACGCCGATAACGAAAGAGGAATTCAATCACTACTGGGGGCCAGCATACAACTCGATGATCAACTCGGCAGACGAAGTTCAAGTTGAACCAATCACACAATATCGAGCAGAAACCGTGAGAACACGAATGAACTGTTGGTTTGAGGGGTATATGGGCGGTGGAGATCCGTACCCAACCGACCGGTCGATAAAACCGATTGTAAAGTATGCCCAACGGTATGGGTATAACGAGTTAGCGAAGCGACTCTCAGAAGTATAGTAACAGGTGCGTTTCCTGCGCCCACGTCCGTCTTCTACGCCCTTTGGTTTGCACCGCCGGGCTTGCGGGCCATGGTCACACAGGCTCCACGCAGCACCTCTGCGCTCAACTATTGGTAATAGACGCGTGTTTATAGAACTTTGCAATAGCCACAGAGCACTGGTTGAGATAACTAAGGACTGTTCGAAGGCTTTGGCTTTGTGATTAAAACCACGATCAAGCGGCATCGTAGATCGTGATTTTGTGGTGACACCTATACGTAAAGACGGTTAGCCATGGGTATATACGTATAACTATAGCGGCGCTACTCCGTAGCTCACATGGGTTGTTCTACAACTAGTGAGATTGGGATGGGGCTGTTCCATCCGTCGACTATGCTCAGAGGAGTGTAACCTTCGTCACCCAAAAACGGGTATCGAGACCGCTGCGAACATATTCGCAGCGGCGGCCATGCCAGTCATTATGACTTCAATAGAGTTTGGCCGACCAATTTTACTAACCAAAACTGACCTTCTAAAATGCTGTTTTCAGGGGTTGTTTGGTTAGTGAGACAAAACCTCATCCAACTATCTAAATTACACTATACTAAATGTCAGAATCTACTTTTCAAAATCTCAAATCACCACACAGCGGCCACTTGCCAGCACAAGCATTAATATGGTGACTGTAAATTAAACAAACAAGTTCGTCGCAGGCGACCGCACACGCGGATACCGACCGTCGATAGTCAATTGGACGACTACCTCGGTTGGGAACGCCGATGCGACGTGCTCGGACAGCGGTAGCTACCGCCCCCAGCACGTCGTCGACACTCAATATCTGTGACCATGACCTCAACAGTAACCAGCACCCGCGTAGCCGATGCACTGGCCGATGACAAACGCCTTGGCAGTCGAGACAACTGGTGGGGTGACTCCGACGAGGACTCAGAACACGCCGATCTCGATGTCGACCGCCCGGACCCGAACGACCCAGCCGAGATAATCGCGCACAAACTTTTGCGCGAAACGGCCACCATCATCTGTAAGTCGACGCTCGAAGACGACCCAAAACCGCCGTGCCGCACTGCCGAACTGTTTGCCTTCCTCGATGGCGAGACGTGGGACAAATACGCACTACACCACGAAAACACGGTCGTCGAACTCACCGATCCGGTCATCCGACTCGGCAACCACGCCCCTGATTCAATGCTGGCTGGCGAGTGGGGTACCGAACGCCACCGAAAACGGTACAATCCCGAAACGGGCTACATCACTGGCGACGAGACGACTGCGGTTTTGATTCAAGATCGACCGTGCGACGAGCTGCTGGCAGTCATCGAACAGTGGCTCTACGGCTTTGCCGCACGCCCGAAAAGCGGTCTCACACAATCTGATGTCGACGAGGCACTACAGTATGCCAAGCGGCTGAAACAGAACGCCCACCACAACGGATTCAGGGACGTCGACATCATGGCGAAAGTCGTTGCGAGGATTCGATAACCATGTTCTCATTCAATAGCAAGCAGTGGCGAGCCGTGGCGATGGCCGCCTTGATCGTCACTGGAACGCTGGCGCTGGTGAGTATGCCGTTGCCAAATGGCGAAAATGAGGGGATAGTGCGTGCGGAACAACTTATAGACACAAATGAAACACATTTCAGTGAAGGATTTGAAAGTGGAAGTTTAAGTGGATATCAGAAAATTTTAAATAATGGCGAAGAGGCGTCAATAACTTCAGATGCCACTGAAGGTGAATATGCTCTCAACATGTTTGCTGAAAATGTTGATGATAGTAACCGTGCAGAGTTGTCAAAAAGTGTATCTTACTCTGTTCCGGATGATGATTCAAAGGCACTCTATTTTTCTGTTGATCTAAAACCAAAGGTTGACAATAATATCCAGTTGGATGGTGAATATACAACAGATGGCAGATATAATATCCACTTTGATTATAGAGATGATCTAAATTTTATTGAGTTTATGGGTGTTTATTTCGGCACAAATCTAGAAAAAGGTGAATATCATACCATTGAAGGTGTCAGATATTTGGACCAAGAGGTTGAAGGTGAATCTTATGATTTGTATAGAGTAAAACTCTATGTTAATGGCAAGGAAATAACAGATTATCCTTACGCAAGTCAAACGGAATATGAAGAAGGATTAACTAAAGGAGATATGCTTTTGGGGTCAGATGATATCGGCAATACTTTTCAAAATTTCAATATTAAAACCCGATCAGGTAGCTCAGGTAACACAGATATAAATGTTGACGATATTTCTCTTGGGACCGTAGACAAAGAAATTGCAGAGAATATAGAACCTACTGGCGACGGGGACATCACCGGCAAAGTAGTCGACCAAGACGGCCTCGCACAGGCAGGCACAAGCGTCGAAGCATACGGCGTCCAAACAGCCAACCTCCCGAATGGCGTCACCGCCCAAGACATCCTCGAAGACGCCTCGAACGCCGAACCACCGGGCTTCGATGCCAACCTCGATTTCGATCCGTTCACGTCAGATGTCTCTGGCACCTACCCACTAATACACGACCGCGAGGACTGGGGACTCACCGGCTGGACCGAAGGCGTCAACGTTGAGACACCGAAACTCAGACACCGTGCAAACGAGCCGTTCGTCGTCTCGGCGTGGGACCCATCGGCAGGCGGGGTCGGCGACAGTGTAAACTCGATCTACAATACGTGGCCCGGCAGACCCGAAGGCGGCGAAACAGTCACGATAACCAAGATCGACGCCGCCGGAAACGCCGTTGGCTCAACCCAAACCTACGAAACGAGCGAGGACGACACGTATTTCGCACCCGGACCAACCCAACCCGGCAAAGCCGAAGTAAATGGGCTGGCAGAGGGCTTCTATCGAATATCAGTCGAAGGCTCGTCGGCGGGCTACCCGATTGCCATCACGCCCGACGGCACACTCGATAGCCTCCTCGAACTGATCCAAAACGACATCGAAGACGGGCTCGACCGGCTTCCATCGAACGTCAAAGAAGTCCAAGAGCTAACCGACGACGGCGTGATCAAACGCTACACGACGACCACTGACTCGGAAGGTGAGTTCGCAATCAATGTCGACGAGGGCGTCAATCGCGTAGCGATCCAAGCTGCCAAACACCGATTCACGACGGACCTAGACTCAGAGACAGACATTGTAACACAGGTCAAAAACCAAATCGACCACGAACAGGACTTCGATACGCGCGTGGCGTTCTCGCGCAAACCCCAACAAACGAGCGTCCCCGGCCGCGTCACCGTTGAGGTCTACCGCCTCAACGAGAACATGCTGAAAACCTGCGACCCTAGCATCTTGGGCGAGGAAATCTGTGCAGTCGCCGATGAAGCCACCATACCCGAAACGCCCGAGGAGGTCGTCGACGAAGTCGAAGACGCACTCTCGCAGCTCGAACAGTACCTCATCGATCTCATAAATGATCTCGACGACCTCGATCAATCCAAGATCGACGCCTACCTCGAAAACTCCCAGTTCTCCTCGCTCCCCGACAACGACGACGTACGCGATCTCAGTCGACAAGAGGTCCGCGAGGAAATCCGGTATGCGACCGAAGCAATCGCAGGCGTCTCGACAGACCCCATTGACACCGAACAGTTGGTTGAGACCATGTTGGACCTGATCGAGACGGTCGAAAACAACAACGTGGTCTCGGAGTACCTCAGTAACTCCCAGTTCGACGCGATCCCAACGCGCTCGCAACTCGCGGAACTCTCGCGAAGCGAACTCAACAGCGAGGTCAACGCCGCAAACCTCGCACTCGGCCAAGCGGCCCTCCCAGACCCACCGCAAGAACCGAGCCTCGATCCGATCCGCGACCGCCTCGAAAACGTCCTGCGGACGGTCGGCGGCTCCGAGGACATCCGAGATGCGTACCTCTCTGAGTCACGGTACGACGAGCCTCCAACGCGCGAGCAAATCGACGGCATGGAGCCCGAAGTCCTGTACGACGAACTCAACGCCGCAAACCGCGCGCTCAACGCAGCCGACCGAATCAGCGCGCCCGAACCCGACGACCCTGATATCTCGAATGGCCTGCTCGACCTCGACATCCCCATCCCCTCGGGTGTCGACCCACAGGACATCTCCGCAGAGATCGAATGGGGCGACGGCTCAGTCGACGTGATCGACGACGAGTACCTGTCGGTCGACTCGTCGCTCGTCGGCACCCAGACCGTCCAAATCCGAGAGTACCCGCTCGAAGAAAACGCCGACGGCCGCGCGCTCGGCGACGTGGTGGTCCGCACCGCAAACGACGAGGGACGCAACGAACAACGCGTGTCGGTCACGAACCCGGCCTTCGGTGGCGATATCCCCGAGATCGACTCGGTAGACGTGTCGACCATCCAACCCGGTCCCGAACAGTGGGTCTCGGTCCAACTGCGGCCGGGCGACGACACCTACGGCGAACTCGACTCCGTCGACGTGTACGACCCCGACGGCAACCTACTGGAAGTCCGGCGCACGGGCGAACAGGCGCGCTTCCTGACCCAAGGCTCCGGCAACTATAGAATCAGAATGAATTACGAGAGTCGCGCGGGCGACCAGTTCCAGAAACAAATCAGGCTCCGGGCGGGCGACCAGAGTCCGTCGCTGCCGCCGACGATCCGCATGACCCGCGATACTAGCGGGCCGTTCGCGATTGCCGCCGATGGGTTCCGAAGTGTCGACCTCGATCAGACCAACAATGGCAACGATCTCGAACTCTCGGCGACGATCCCCGGAGACGCCCAAGCACCCGATGAGATCCACATCCATCCCAACGAGGTCCAGAGTGGCGACGAGACCGCACTCGCACTGTCGGTCTTGCGTGGCACCTCCGAAACCCAAATCCGCGAACACATGGGTGTGACCGTCCACGACACGCGCTTCGACACCGAGGAGGCCATCGTCTACCGTAACGACAACCAGCCGATCACCATAGAGGGCGAGACCCGATATGGCGACGTGACCGAACGCGACGACGGCGACCGACACCTGATCAATTCCTACACCGACGCCGACGGCGTAGTCTCGATTTCGCGGACCAATGACCCCGGCATCGTCGAGTCGATCATCCACCGCGTTCGAGTCAGCAGCCCAGTCGACTTCGACTCGCTGTTGTCGACGAGTCTCGGCGGGACGATCCAAGCGGCTGGCGGTGCGACGATGGAGGCCCACCCATGACAGACCACACGCACACACGCGACGACGATAGCGAAGACGCACCGACCCGTCGACGATTCCTCGCCGGAGCCGGAACCGGCATGGTCGCCGCGCTCACACCACTGGCCTCGGTCTCACTGCCGTTCGGACTGAGCGACCCGGCGGCAATGAGCGAGTTGGCGACGACCTACGACGCCTTCGGCGGCGGCACAGCCACCGATCTCGCCATCGAGCACGGCACCGACCGCAATCCGTCGTGGCCGGTGGTCTACAGCGAGGGCAAACGTGACTCACTCGAAACGTGGCTTACCGACTCCGAGGACCGGAAACTGCTGGCCGAACACCAGCCCAGCCGCGCGGCGACCATCATTGCTTCGCCCGGCACGATCCGCTCGCTCGCGCGCAAGGATTGGATCGAACAGGTCGACATCAACATCGAAGTCTCGCACGTCAAGCCGGTCGCCAACCTCGATACCAGAGTCGAGAATAGCGGCCTTGGTCTCACGAGCTTCCAGCGTCGGTTGGTCGGCACGCTCTCGGAGTTACCTTCGACGACTGGCCTTGCGACCGACACCGATGCCGAGGAGGTCACGCCCGCCCAAGTACGGCAGATCCTCAATGCCGACACCGAGGCCGTTGAGTCGCTCGATACGTCGACTGTCACGGTCGCGGTGGTCGACACGGGGTTCAACGCAGCAGGCGGCGACATACTCGGCGACAGAGCCGAGGGCGACGATTACTCGCCACGCTTACTGGCCGAATCGAAGTCCATGATCACCGACGAGACGGTGGTCGACGACGGACTCGACGCTATCGAAGACGGGAACGGACACGGGTCGTTCGTGGCTTCGCAAATCCTCGGTAATCCAACCGACAGCGACTATCAGGGCCTCATGCCCGCGGCGAATCTGTTGGTGGTCAAAGCCCTCAACAAAGACGGTGGCGGGACGATGGTCGACATTGCCAACGGGATTCGCTATGCCGCCGAACAGGACGTCGACGTAATCTGCATGTCGCTCGGCTCGCCACAGTACGGCACCGACATTGCCGCCGCGCTCGAATACGCCGTCGAACAAGGCGCAATCCCAGTCGCGGCCGCAGGCAACGACCGACAGGGAACGCGGTGGGTCGCCACACCAGCATCGAGCGAGCAGGCCATCGGCGTTGGGGCGACCACGGGCCAACCCGCAGAAGACGCCCTGAGTGCGTACTTCTCGAATATCGGCCCGCATCCCGGCACCACTGATCTCTCGGAGGGTGCGACCAACGGTGCAGAACCAGCGGTCGCCGCACCGGGTATGAAGATCCGCGCGAAGGTCGGCCAGACCAACGGCTCGACGACCATCCGCACGCTCTCGGGCACCTCGATGGCTGCCCCACTCGTCGCGGGCGTCGTCGGCCTGCTGTTGGCCTCGGACAGCTCGCTCCGTGGCGAGTACGAAGACGTACGTTCGCGCCTCCGCACGCACGCCCGGCCCATCCCTCGGGCGGGAAGCACCGAGGTCGGCGCGGGGATGGTCGACGCCGATGCCGCGATCACCGAAACCGAGACGGGCGACCAGACAGACGAGATGACCGACGAGGCCTTCTCTCGGAACGAGGCCTACCGCGGACTGTCGAGACAGCAGGGCGGCTTTCTGGTGCGGTTTCTACAGTAGGTGATCCATTCATGCAACCAACACGCAGACAGTTCCTCGGAGCAACAGCAGCCACAACGGTCGGTCTGTCGACACTCCTTTCGGGTTCGGCTACAGCACAGGTCGACACCGCTGAGTGGGAGTACAAACCTGATCACGTCACGCTGTCGTTCGATCAAACAGAACTCGAAGCCTACCAACCCAAATTCGAGACCTCGCGGGATGCTCGCCGGAAGATGGTCGACCTCTACGGGTTCAAAGCCGAATCCAGCGAGTGGGATGTAGATGTGTACGCCTATTGGCTACGCTATAATTTCCAAAACTCGGCAACAGACTCACTCGGGACTCTCAGTAGCCTGCTGTCGTTTGGCGGTCCTGACAGTCATTTTAGAGACCACGAACCCTCGTACATTTTCGTCGACCCTGAGGGCACACCCGACAAGGCTGTCGTCACGGGCTATCATCACTATGCACTCGATATCCCCTTCGACGACGCGCTGTGGACCGAGGACCGACTCGCAGGCACGCGCTCGCACGTCCATCTCAACGTCGTCGACCCGTGGCACCACTACAAGTCGGTCCCACCGCCCGCCGACGAGTCAACTGCGACCCTGCTGGAATCGACTGTCGACCTCGAAAACTGGCTCGAAGCCAGAGACCCATGGGTCGACAACGGCTTTTATGCGAACTCACACGCGCCCGCCATCGAGAATCCGTTCGTCATGTACAACGACCGGGATACGTGGTGGGCCGACGGCACTGTAGACAAACAACTCGCGCCGCTGTGGATCACACTCGGTCTCGGTGGCGCACGCGATTCAGACGACCTCCGGGTAGAAGATTAATGACATGAAAGTAGTCGAATACGAGACGCCAGATGGAACGATGATCGACCACCACACGGGCGACAACGGCGGGAATGTCGCCCTGCAAACTGCCGACCCGCCGAGCATCCGCACTGGGGGTGGGTCGTTTTCAATCGGCCCGCTCCAGATCACGCCGTGGTCGTCCTCGCGGGTGATCATCTCCGAGTTCACCTTCGAAGTACTCGACGAAGAATCCGTCTGGCCGTTTTTGGATACGCTGTCGGGCATCCCACAACAACCGTCGACGGGCGCGGCCACCCTGTCGCTGCCGCTGGTGGCGATTGGGGCGGTCGACGACGACACCGACGGCTAAAGCCCGGTCACACGGCGCGACGTGCTGTTGGCGACCGGCGCGACGACAGCCATGCTCGCCGCCGGAGCGGGGGCTGAGACGGCCGCCGCACAAACCGACGACGAAGACGGTGACGACGCGCTCGATTCGACCCGCCACGTCGCCACCTTCGAAGTAGCAGAGAACCCGCGGAGTTTTCGGATCAGCATCGAGGATCGCGTCGAACAGTATCTCCCAACCGGGAGCAAATACTACGTCGAGATCAACGGCTCTCAGGTCGGCTCATTCGAGACTGGCAGCGAGTCGAGTGGCTACCAGATTATCCCGTCGGGGACGACCGGTAGAATCCGCGTGGTCGCCGAAGATGGCGTGAGTCTGTGGCGACAGATCCTCACCGACCTCAGAAGCGACGAGCCACTGACCTACACGTTCACGCTCGATGACGCGTTGTCGTCGTACCCTCGCGGCGAGGAGATCCGCATTACAGACCAGCCGATAGTCATGGACGCCCTTCGGGATGCCGGGTCGGACAAAACCATCTTGAAGATCGGCGACACACCGATTCCGAACCTCAACGACGGGTCGGACGAAGTCGGCAATTGGTATCTCCAAGACGACGCCGCGTTGATTTATGAGGTCGGCATTAACGCTCCGAAATCGGAGCTGGTCACACTGACGATCAACGCCGGGCTCTCGGAGACGATTGCCGCACGATACGGACTCGATAGCTTGCTCGACGGAAGCGACGGCACCACGGAGTAACACGATGACACAACCAACAATCAAAGCAGTCGACAGAGAAACAGGTGACACAATCGATCTCGGAATCAACGACGGCACCGTCACCGCAACGGGCCAATGGGAGGGTCAAACCGACACCTCCGATGGCGGTGTCTCCCTCGCAGAGATCGCCTACCACGCGCCCGATACGGTGACGGTGAATCTCCCACAAAACAACCAGTACGAACAGCCCGTCGACCTCGAACCCGGCGAAACGCTGAGCGTGCATCGCTGGGGTGCGAAGATGGTCTCGGATGGGACAGTCCCAGCGGGCCTCGAAATGCGAATCCTCGACGACACAGATACGGTCGTCGCAAGCGAGGAAACGCGACTCTCGAAAAGCGTCGACACGCCTGTGGCGTCCTACGAGAACACCTCCGATACTGAGCAGGTGACGGTGAAGATACAGGCGCACAATGGGACCGGCGGGGATCTCGGAGTCGACGACGATGCCGACGGCGTTGGCATCGAGATGGGCTGGGTGGTGAGCTAAGATGCGAGCACCAACCGTCTCAGGTCGCGGGCTGTCGGTCACAGGTCGGAGTGTGAGCTATGGTCCTGCTATACCTGACGATGTAGTCGATGACTTTGAATGGACAGGTCCAATTGCAGATCGGTACTCAACTGTCGTTGATTACGAGATCAATACAAACACCCCCGTCCTCTACGATAGTTACTCGTTAAAACAAACGGCAGAGAATATAGACGCGAAAGCATTCTCGCTTCCCGCAGATACCGACGAAACACTGCCAGTCCACTTCGGGCCTGATGACATTCCTCGGACTGTCTGGGGCTATCAAACAGAAACGTCGGCAGCCGCATTTTGCTTTGGAGCGAGTGGACCGAATAACTGTCTTATGGCAACTCTATCCGTGGGAGTTGACGAAATTCGGATAGGGACAATTGAAGGAGGGACAAGAAACGACGCAAACACAACAAACGTCTCTGTGTCGGCAGGTACGTGGTACGGATATCAAATCAAGCAGTGGGACACAGACGGTAACATAACATTTGCACTACTTGACACGAGCAAGACGGAGTTGGCGACCGTTTCAATGACGGACACGTTCAACAATGACGAGCGGGGCATCGGCTTCATCTCACGGGCAAGCAGCAATCTTCACCACTGGGACGGGCAGGTTCCGTGATCCACTCGGTCTCGAAGTACAGCAACTCAAATTACTGATACAAACATGCAATACAAACCACTCCTCGTAGCCGTAGCACTGGCGGTCGCCCTCCTCGCAGCGAGCGGGCCTGCGGCGGCCGACCACGGCTCGACACACGATATCGAACTGTACGGCACTGCCACCTACACCGACGGGACGCCCGTCGACAGTGCCGAAACAATCTATCTCGTCGAAAACACCTCTGAAGGCTACACCGAACTCGACAATACGACACTCGCCGCCGACGGCGTGATCGCCACCCAGTCGACCGGCGACGGCGAGCCACTCGCCGCCAGCGTCGAAAACGGCACTGCGCTCGAAGTTCATCTCGGCGGCATCAACGACACGCGGGCGATCTTCCCGCAGGTCGACGACCTCACGAAACTCACAAACGAGTCCCAAACAGCCGAGGTCGACGCGCTGTTTGCGGCCGCCGACATTGACGTCGACCACAGCGCGGAACTCGTCGATGGCGACGGTACCACACTCGCCCGCTGGGATGGCTCGGATTACGTCGACGACGGGTCGACCGAGCAAGACACCTACGACGAGACAACCACCACCGAAGAGCCGTACTGGTCGTACCCGACCGAAGAAAACGAGTCGACCACTGAGGGCGACGACGAGACGGTCGTCGACGACACTGACGACACCAGTTGGTTCTCATTTGAGTGGCTATTCGGCACCGAAGATGTCGACCAAGACGACCTCGAAGACGAAGCCGACGACTCGCCGTGGTCGTTGAGCGACCTGCTCGACCGACTCCGGGGGCGATAACCATGCCACATCACACACGCGATATCCGCTATGAGTCTGGAGGCGTCCCACCGCCGCCCGACTCGTCGACTGTCGTATCGCCGTCCAACCAACCCGATTCCTGATTCAAACACAACACTACAATGAGTCGCAACTTCACACGCGCACTGACACTATTCCTCGTCGCTGTCGTCGCTCTCGGAGCGATGACCGGCGGCGCGGCCGCACTCGAAACCACCGATGCAACCGACATCAACGTCGGTCCCTCGGACATCCAAGACGACGGCAGTAGCTCCGTCGACGGCTTCAACGCCAACGCAGGCAACTACTCGCTGATCGAGTTCAAAACGCCGATTGCGAACACGACAGACGGGTTTAGTATCTCGATTAGCGCCGAAAACAACACCCACGCAACCTACGACGACCTCGACGACGAGTACACGCTCACCGAGGCTGTCGACACCACTGACGATGCAACCGACGATTCGGACCTGCATACGTTCAACATCTCGCACTCGGATCTCGAAACCGTGCCCGTAGAGGCCAACGGCGAGACCACGGTGACAATTGATGTCACCTACGAATACACCGACGGCACAGATACCTCGGGCACTGTCGAAGACTCGTTCACCGCCACGCTCAACGCCACTGGCGAGCGGACAGTCCTGTACATCACTGACGACAACCTCGGTGACGATTCGATGGGTGGGGCAACCACCAGCGAGACGGTCGAATACAGCTTCATCGAGTCACTCACGCAGGACGACGAGGAGTACACCACCTACGATCTCGACGACGAACTCGCGGTCGACGGATCGAACACCACGATTACGGTGTTCATGACCGGCGAGATGGCCGACGGCTTCGAGAACACGCTCGAAGATGACGCCGAAGACGGCGATCTCGTACTCGGCCAGACGCTGTTGGCCGACGAGACACTGACGATGACGTTCAACAACGAGGTCGACTCGGATCTCGCCAACGGCACCTACGGTGTCTACGACTCGTCGGCCGATACGCTCACTGTCGAAGTGGGCGACGAGCACGCCGATGCCAGCACACTCGGTGTGCGAGCGGTCAACGACAAGCCAACGAATGTTGGTGACTTCGACCGAGATGCCTACGCCAACGCGTTCGGCGAGGCTGATCTCGGCCTGCGAGCGATGATCAGTGCCTTCGGCTTCGGTGGCGCGCTCAGTACCTGGACCGCTGGGTTCGGATTCCTGAGCATGATCCCGCTGATTACGCTGGGCGGTCGACGAGCAGTCGCAGAGTAACCTTCTAGCGTCGGTTTTCGACCAACCCGTCGACTCTACTGGAGACTCCTACGCGCACGTAGGTCGCGGTTCGAATCCGCGTCGACGGCCTCGCGCCCAGTCTGGGGCGCATACCAAATACCAGCCACTGCCCGCGGTCGACGACGGCCCTCCCGCGACTGTCGGCTTTTCTCCGGCAGTCGTATCCCACGGCCGTCGGTCGATCACACCCTTTCACTCATACTCATGACACCACAACACACACGACTCGCCGCACTCGGCATTGCAACGCTCCTGATGCTGGCGACACTCGCGGTCCCTGTCGCCGCACAGAGTGGCACTAATCCAGTCGACGACCTATTTGCGTCTGACGAAGACGGCGAAGAGCCATCGTTCGTTGATGATCCGGTCGGCTTCCTCCTCGATACGGATACTTTGCGTGGCATGGTATCGGGGCTGTCTGAACGAGCCTCCTATCAGGCGAGTCGATCAGTCCCATGGTCTGACCCGCCCGAAAACGACCTTGATACCGAACGGAACGCGACTATCGAGGCGATAAACGCCGATTCAGACACGTTGGCGACGTATCTCACCGAGAAAACGACACTCAGCGAGTCGCAAGTTCATGCTGTGCGGCTGGTCGACGAGGATGCAGACGCTCAATCAATGTTCTACGTCGAACTCACGTACAACGAGACGAGCGAGGCCTTCGAATCCGTCGAGGCAACCGTCGATCAGCCCGCCGATACGACCGTCGACCACGAACACTTGATCAAAGCCCAGCTCGCAGAGAATCTAAGCGAGGAGGTTGAGACGTTCATCACAGAGTATGTCGCCACAGGCACGCTCGTCCTCGAAGACGGGCGGTACGTCTCCCGAATGGCGACCCAGTACGGTGGTATCGGCTCGAATATCCAGTCGACGATGCTGAATGACGACTTTGAGGGCTTCGACGACGGGGGTGACGACCAATGAGCATTGCCGGTGACTACCTCCCCGACAGCCCTGCCGATTGGCTGTTTGGGATGCTAAAAATGGTCGTCTGGGCCGACAACCCGGTCAATCAGGTGGCTGCGAACCTCTTGCTGTTCATCATCGCACTCGTTTCGAGTTCGGTCACACTCGGGGCGACGTTGATCCTCGCGTCGATCTTCGCCACGTTCGGCACTATCGGTATCGCCCGACTTGTGTGGATGTTGGTGGCTAATTGGGGGTCGATGGGGTGATTAGATGGTCGTACTGACGACGCTCGCCATCCTGTTGGTGGTCGCCACAGCCGCCGCGCTGATCTGGCGCAACGGGGCAATCTGGACGCCACTTCCGGTTTCGATGGTCGACTGGCTATTCGGCATCTTGCGCGGTTCGTGGTCGCTCACAGCATACCGATTCTTGCTCGTACTGGCATTTTTCGGGAGTGCATACGCCCTGATCGTCGGCTTCGGGATGATTGGGTCGTTCATCGCCGCGTTGATCCTCACAACGCTGGCGGCCGAACGTGTCCGCACGTGGATTCTCGATATTTGGAACGCGAATTTCTACTGGGTAGGGGTGTCCTAAATGCGCCGCTATACGCTCATATTCGCCTGTCTGGTGTGTCTGGCGGTCGCCACAGCGGGAGTCGCCACCGCACAAACCATCACCGGTATTGACGACGACCACGGCCTCGTCGAGCCAGAGTCGGTCGACACCTACGACAACGACAGCGTGGCGACAGCGACCGTCGACCAACCATCTATGCGCCTCACAGTCGCCGAATCGAGTGCTGACGTAGGGCTCGATGGGTGGCGATTCGACGCGAACAAGCAGTATCTACGAATCGAGTACAACGAGACGATATCGCGGACAATTCGGGTGTTTATTCCATCGGAGTACTGGCACCCGATTGCGGCTGAAATAGATGCCGAACGCCCGAACGATGACGTGACAGCAGCGTTCAGACCGACCGAAGACGGACGCTATACGGCAGTCACAGTCGAATTTGAGGGCCAAACCGACGCCGTATTTGCCATCCCCAGAGAGTCCGAACTCGTCTTTTGGACACGCGACCGCTCGCGAGATGTCATCAACGAGACGGTCGGCTACAAACCGCCGCAACTGTCGACCGGCGGCGAGTGGCAGTATATCGGGCCTGCGGACCTCACAACCAACGAAACCGTGCCGATAGCGGCTCCAGACGGCGCGACCATCCAGCAGAACGATGCACAGGATGGCGAGGAAAGCAACTGGGTGGGCGTCCCGCGCTGTAGTCGCTCGTCGGCCGACGTGTGTACCTACACTGTCGACGGTCAACCCGAGGTGATCTATTTACTCACCCAAACCAGCGAGCCACCTGATATACGGTTCAAATCGGGTGCTGATCCGGTCGAATCGGGCTGGTCGATCCTTCGAGATCTCGGGTCAGTCCCCGACCGCGTGTGGGACGACCTGAGCGACCTTCTCCCACAGTAACACAACTCATGCTACTACCAAACACACTTAGGGGCATATTAGCCCTCATAGCGGCTGTATTGTTCGTAATCATCGGCCTGTACACCACGACGATCGGTGCGGTACTCGTCGGCGGCGTGCTGCTGGTCGTCGGCACGTACGCCATCTACGTCGTGTTATTCAGAGTCGACAGTTGGCTCAAACACGGGAGTCTACGGTGATCGAACCATGGTGACAACAGTTCTCTTCGCGTTTGCGTTCGTCGGTGCGGCACTGCTCGCCTATTACCTGTTCCCAGACGTGATCACGCGCTGGTTCCAGATATTCACAACGGCACGGCAGGCCACCTACGCGGTGTTCAGCCTCTTGGTGGCGTTCGTGTTTCTCGGGACTGGCTCAACGACGCTGGTGTTGATCGGCGGGTTCATTCTCGTCATCGCCGCACTGACGCTCGTTATTCAAGATCCGCTGGATCTGGGGATCGGATAACCATGCAGGCACTCAAACGCCAGATCGACTCTCTGTCCGACGGTATTATGAAATTCAAGCAGGCGGCCGACCCGCCTGCTGTCGACGCGGCCGACCGAAAAGTCCGGTCGGTCAGAACCGAACAAACACGCTTCGCCATCGAAGGCTCCTACGAACGGTTTCTCGTCCAGCATCTCAAAGCCGCCAAACGAGACTACACCGACGGCGAGCGAACCGAGCCGCTGTGTTCGTGTGCAAACCCGTACTGCGAACTCAAACGCGGACGCCTCCCACCAGAGGTCTTTCTGGGCGAGTCGACCGATGAAGGGATTCGCGATTTCATGATTCAACACAGTGGCGACGGTCGCGTGCTCAACGAGGCTCGCGATCAGTGGGTCGAAGACGCAGGCGTGGTCATACAGACGCTCACTGAGGCACTGTCGATCCTCAAAGCCAACGAACCGCCCGAAACAGATGATGCCGAGAATGAAGCCGAAGACGAAGCCGAAGACGACGCTGTCGACAGTGAACTCGATGATGAACCCGCGCCCTCTACGGCCACGACAGGTGACTGAGTATGAGTAGCGACGGATCGACGCCGACCCACGACAGCAAACAGTTCGGCGAGTACATCCAGCACAAAACCCAAACCGAGGACCGCAATCGCTACAAATCTCGGTTCCACCAGGGCATCGAGAACGCCAACAAGTCACTCGAACGCGGAGACTACAGCGAAGCCGGGCGAATCCTCCGAGACGAGATCCTTCATGCGTTCGAAAAACTCGAATACACCAAGCCCGCCGTCACCTACCACGGCAAGATGGCCGACGAAGGGCTCGATTGGCACTGGTACGAACTCGACGTGTTCATGGACTCTCCAGATCAGTATGTTGAGGCTGCGACTGATCCAGAATCTGGTGGCAGTGGTCGACTGCTCGATGGGATGGGTCCGGCCGCTGGCGAACAGTCGGCCCACGAGGTGATCCGGCGGTCAGTCGAAAGCATGGAGTCGATCTCGGCGTACCACTCGATCACACCGCGGGAACTCAAATCCAGAGTCGACGTCGTCGGGTTCACGGGCAAGACCGGCGAGCACATCCAGAAATGGGATATGGATATGGGCGACCCCGTAAAGTCCGTCACGACACAGGCTGGCGCGCTCAAAACGCTCTTTTTGGGCGGCACCGGGATGGGTAAGTCGACTGGCGTCGAGATGGAAGCCGAAGACTACTATCAGGCTCAGTTTCAGGATAACGCCGACGAGTTCAAGATGATCGACCTTGTGGGCCTGCGAGACGGTGAGAACTGGTTCTACGACATCCCACAACAGCAAGAGCCGCTTCGAGACATCCGCGAGGAGATGGGGATGCCCGCAGATTTCACCGAGTCGGACGACCTCGAACAACCGACGGTCGAAATCCTACATCCACTGACGCCCGGACTGAAGACCGAACAACTGCCGTACAACACTGAAGACGAACAGTTCACCGTCACGCCGTTTGTCGTCCCAGCGGCGAGTCTCCCACAGAACCTCTTGGTGTCGTTCGTCTCCGAGCGACTGAGCGACGGCCAAGAAGAAACCATTCGGTCGGCCTACGAAGCCGTCGACCGAAACGAAGACGACTGGCCGCTCAAGTCACTGGCCGACGAGATCCGGTCGCGCGAGGAGCTGTCGGACAAAGACCGAGCGACGGCGATCAACATTCTACATTCGTTGCAGGACGTAGGATTCATTCGAACGTCGGATCACGAACACTGCATCGACTGGCGAGAAATATTCACCAACACCGAGACGATCACCGTCTTTTCGCAGGCCAAGTGTCCGCATAAGATGAGCCAGTTGATCGGATTCGCCTATCTGGTCGACGAGATCGTCCGCAAGCGCGAGAAGTGGGCCGACATCCCACAGTGTGTGGTCATGATGCGCGAGTTATGGAAAGTAACGCCACACAAACAACGACAGTCGGCGTTCCCGCTGGTTGCGGCACTCCAAGAGTCAATCGGCCAGCGACTCGCCGAAATCTTCCGTGAGAATCGCCACAGCGGGATTCACCTGCTGGCCGACACTCAACAGCCGTCGGACCTCCTCAAACCCGTTCGGGAGATGTTCAATCGGTATGTGGTCTACTCGACGAACAAAGATACGCTCAAAGAGATATTCAGTTGGACGACGAACTCGAAATACGACCAATTCTGGTACACAATGAGTGCGAAGGCGGGCGAGGCTGGGATTGTCGGCCAAGTCCAACCCGCAATCGACGAACGCGAGATCGAATTTATCTCACCAGTTCAATATGCGCCGCCGTCGCACCATCACCGGATTTCTCCGGGTGATAACGTCGGATCGAGGCCGGATCTGAATGGCTGGACGGCTCGCTGTAAGTACATCGACGCCGAGGAGCTACGACGGCCCGCAGACGTCGACCACGTCGACTGGGGCGACTCACTACCGCCTGAACTCCGAATTGAAGCCGAGTCACCCGAAACGGACTCCGAGACGAACGTGGAGGGCCAGCCAGTCAAAGCATTTGTCGAGAAGTGCCTTACATCCGGGTCGACAGGCCAGTATATACACAAATCGGATATGTATGATGCATTCAACGAATTCAGGCACAAACATGGACTTGATCGGTGGGTCTTCGATCAAGGAGCTAAAACGAAGTTTGGCAATCGCCTGAACAAGTATTTCCCCGATGATTTGGAGGTCGCATATCGGAGTGATGAACGGGCGTATATCGGGGTTCAATGGACTACTATTGGGGGCGAAGTCCATGAGAACGCCCATGTCGACGTCGAAAATACTGCTTCTCCGATCAGGACAGAATAGCACCCTCTTGCATGTGTAATGCAGGTAGTATGAACCCGATAATACACCGCCCGCATGCGGTTCTGCAAGTATGCAGCCTCAAAAGAGATGGTTACTGGTACAGGTATTATACGCGCGCGTCAGGCGTACGACGCGAACAAAACAAGACTAGATCAAATTTCTCTGGGCACACCAGCCCAGCCAGATCGACGAGCCGGACTCGACCCCAAAAATTTCTCGGAAAAATTATGAATCAACCAACGACCTCGGATCGACCACCGCCCGACTAAATATATTTTTTCAGTGACAAGTATAGCGATACGATAGACACACTACAGAAATTATGTACTGGAACAATGGCGCGTGAGCAACAGGTACGGCTCACGCCGAACGGCAACGGCGCACAGCCCTTTTTGAATGACAAACTACTCGGCGACTCACTCTGCCCACTCGAAGCAGGCGGGAAAGCCCGCGCGATCAACACGGGTGTCGGCGTGCTGCTGGCACCACTCGACGACGACCGCGAGTTCGAGATCCACCCACAGGAGGTCGACAATGAGCAACAGTAGTGGCCAGTTCTCTCGGCTGCGGAACTTCTATGACGTGGTAACGAATCCCGGTCGGTACCGCAACGAAGACGACGTCGACCTCGATGAGTATGTCTCGCCGAAAGAGTGGCGCGACCAGACAAAGCCGAGCTGGGGCGAGCGCATCAAATCGCGCAAGCAGACGGCCCTCACGTTCGGCTTTATCGGCTTTATCGTGTTTCTGATTATCGCCGCCCACTCCCGAACCTACCTCCCTGAGTTGTACGGCAACCCCTACATTCGGGAAGCCATCAAGTGGCTCGTTGCGATCCCGACCACATGGGTACTGGCGACTAATTGGCAGCGTCGAAAAATAGCTCAACTCGACCGACTCGATCTCAAGATCGGCGAGTCCGCAAAGAGCTACGATGGCGTACTTGAAACCGACACCGACGGCAACCACTTGTTTGTCCCGATCAAGGGCTTCGATTGGTTCGGGATGCGCGGTCGACGGCTCACTCTCGCCGATCTCTCGGATGACTTCGCCGAGGATTTTGCGAAACAGGGCCGCGACCCCGACGACCCTGCGAAGATCCGACTGGAGGATTCGATGTACGGCGTGGTCGACAAAGCCCTCGGCAACGTGGCGGTCGCACTCTCCTCGGGCCTGAAAGTCGACGGGTTTGGTCGACACTCTGATTTGTACGCCGCACCGCCGTCGCTGGCTGATGAAGACAGTTACAAGGAACTCACCAAGAAGATGGAGCAGGTCGTCAAAGAGAACAAACACCTCGAAGAACAGATGCAGTTGATCGAACAGCAGCGAGACAAACTCCAAACACAGGTCAATGACGCACGCGAGGAAGGCGAAGATAACGTCCTGAATATCATCGAGAAGACGGCCGAAGCGGGCGTCTACACGTCTTCGGGCGGCCGCCGTACCTGGCAGTCCGGGCCTACAACCAACGGGCAGAAACCGGAGGCGAACTAATGCGAGCTAAGTCACTACTCGTCGGCCTGCTGATCGTCAGTCTGCTGTCGACGGCGGCACTACCAGGGCTCGCACTCGCCCAGTCGACTGGAACCGACAATGCGACAGACGCCCGGACACCAAACCTGATCGTCGACCAACCTGCGTTCGTCGACAGCGACATTCGACAAGATGGCGATACCTACACCGCTTCGTATGCCGAACTCACAATCGTCCCGCGGAGTTTCGAGCATCGTGACGTGGTAGAGTACGGTCTCGACACCGACGCCGGGAGTTTGACCTACGACAGCACCTACGACACCTACGAGTTCGATGCTGGCGAGGACGAAGGCACCTTCGAGCTGTACTGGATCGTCGAAGAAGAACGCCAGACCAACGGCACGTCGACGACAGAACAGGTCAGATACGAGTCGACCATCCAAGTCGAGGATGCCCAGCAGTACGAACACCACCCGGCTGGAACGCTCGAACAGCAGCGATCCGACGCCGAAAACTGGAGTGCAGTCACGAGCGACGTACGACAGGTCTCCGGCGACGATGCCGATGTCGACCAGCAACTCGATGTTGCACTCGCGCTTTTGGAGTTCCGAAACAACCCGTTTAGTGCATTGACCGGGAACTTCACGGCTCTACTGACCGCGCTGGCGATCTCGCCCGGCGGTTGGTTCGTCCTGTTGCTGTTCGGGATTCTGTTCGTCATCAGTACGTACTCGATTATCGCCCGCCGGAACTGGCTCGAATCCGTACTCGGTGACGAAGCCGAACTCCAAGAGGAGATGTCGCAGTTCGAATTAGAGAAAAAGAAGCAGGCACTCGAAAACATGGACTGGCAGGACGTACCCGGCTTCGACGACACCACCGCACGGGCGTTCCGTGAGTCGATGGGACTGAACCCGCTCGAAGGGACGAAACGCCTGCTGTCGACGCTTCGACCGGCGGCGCTGATCCACGACCGTCTGTTGGCGATGGGTCAATCGGGGTATGTCGCTGTGGTCGAGCGCGACACCGCACGTACTGACGGTGGGGCCGACACCGACGAACCCGCACCGATCACGTCCGTGGATCTCCGGCAAGCACACGAGATCGACACCGAATCAGTCGACGGCGATATCGACGACCTGGAAGACCCCAGTGACGAGCTGGTCGACGCACTCGATTGGAACGATGACACGCTGCGGAGCTTCGACCTCCCAGACGCCACGCTCGATCCCGACGCAATGTCGACCGAACTGTCGGCACTCGACTTCGAGGAGTTGATGGCCGAGATGGACGCCTCACGCCAAGACTTCGACGATGAAGGCGTCTACGGCCAGTACATCCGCGAGTTCGTCGAATCGGTACGCGACCACAATATCACCGACGAAGACGGCCGAATCGACGAGACGCGCTATGCAATGAACCAACTGCTACATCTCGCCAACGTCGAACGTGATCTGTTCGACATCCCGATCATGGAGTTCGTCGGGGATGCAGTCGAACGGACGCTGATCGATCACGACCCAATCGCCGACGCCAAAAGCTTCGTCGACGACGTGGAGGCCGGGAAATTCTCATGAGCCTGATTGCCCAGACACAGCCGGTCGACGTCGGCACGCTCCAACTGTTTACGGCCGTCGTCGTACTGGCGATGATGGCGTTGGGCGGGCTGTGGGTCGCCTACCGCTCGCGATTCGTGAATCTCTCGGAACAACAGGCCAGAGAAAAACGCAACCTCATCGGCCAACGCGAGGACCAAACGCCACAGACCTACCGCATCATGAGTCGGGATGCCGTCGACACACCCGAGACAGCCCGGAACCTCCGACAGTTGTTCGAGGGCGGGCCGTCGCCGGATGCCGACCGTTCGACGATGCTAACGGCGCTTCGAGCGGCCCACTCCGAACTGTTGTCGACGTGGTCGAACAAAACCGGCCGATTCCCACGACTGTCGCTGGCCTTTGCTGAGGAGGCGATTGTACTGCTGGTGCTTGGCGCACTGGCGACGGTGAGTATTGACACCTACCGCCGCCTGTTCGCCCTCGGCGACAGTGAGATCACGGTGGTTGAGGTACTCGACGCACTCGGTTCGTCGCTCGCGACTGGTGTCGACCTCTTTTCGAACGCAGTGGGGGCCTTCCCCTACGGCGGGATTCTCTGGGAACTCTCGTTTGCCTACTCACTGTTGTTCGCCGAGTGGCTGTTCTACAGACCCACCGTCTCGGCGGCGCTGTTGATCCTGTTGGCGGTCTCGATTGGGTGGCTCGAACGCAAGGTGCCTGCGGCCGTCGACGTGACTGTCTTCGACCGTCGACCACTGGCCGTCGGGCTGGTCGTCGGTGGGGTGACGACGTGGTTTGCAGGTGTGATTCCGGCGGTCGCCCTTGGCGCACTCGGCGTGTCGACTGTCGGCGGCGTGGTGGGCCTGCTGGCCGCACTCGTCGTCTTTGGCTGGTGGATGCGACTCGGCTACCGCGCACTCGGTGTGCGGCTCCGTGAGCTATCTGACGTGCTTTCGGGCCACCCACGCTCGATTACCGCGTACGTCCTGCTGCGGCGCGTGGCGGTCGCTGTGGGGGCGCTGTTGGTGCCGTTCGTCCCGATCTACGCGCTGTACGTGCTTGGGTCAGGTCGACTGGTTGGGATTGCAGGGGCCTTCGCCGACGGATCGGTTGGGATGCAGGCGCTCGTGGCACTCGGCATGGTCACTGTGACGGTCGCACTCGCGATATTAGCCCGCCAATCGTGGGGTGAGTTCCGGGCGGCCATCGAGGAGGCGGTCACGCGACGGGCGATCAAAACCGCACTGTTGGCTCGTGGCTTTCCCGTAGTGACGCTGATTTTCGTCGGGATGCTCGCCGTCTCAGTCGGTGCGCCCGCGCCGCTGGCGGTCGCAGTCGGGATTGCCGCAGGGTTCGTCGTCAGACTCGCGGTGGGTGTGGCCGCCCGCCTGCGGCGGAAAGCCTCGCTGTTCGAGCGCCCACAGATTACGGCCAGTCGGGTGATCGTCCACGGCTATACGTTCGAGACGGCCGATGGCGAACCACGCTACTACGCTGAAGTGAATACGACGCGGCTGGCCCACGAGGACCGCGACGAACTCGTGGCGGCCATTCAACGAACGACGCGTCGACTGTTCGACGACGGCGATCCCGGCCCGTCGGTCGAACGGCAGTTCGCCGCCGATCTGTTTGGGTTCGGAATCGTCGACCTCACTGAGTCGAAAAAACGGCTGTTCGAGGAAGCCCGGATTATTACGCGCCGGACGTTCAAACGCCGACAAAAGCGCGGCGAGCGGCGTGTCGACGCCGAAACGCTGGAGTCGCGGCTCGAACGGAAGGTGCCAGAACCGATCTGGCGAGCCTACATTCGTCGACGGATTGCCAACGCCGAACTGAAACGGCGAGACGGCTACTACGCCCCACGGTAGGCCGGAGCGGTTGAGACTCCTTTTCGCGGTTTTGTGTGACTAACCAAATAGTGCGGTTTTGCGGACGTTTCAAGTCCAAATTTGGTTAGTGAGAATACGACGGATTTGGCGTGTAGGGGTTGCCAGAAGCGGGTTTGAGTGAACTGATTAGGGTCTACAGCCACAATGTCAGAAACAGAACCGACGACAAACAGTAGCGACCAACAGCACCATCTTAAATTCGGGCCAAACTGCCCCGACTGTAGAGAGTCTGTTCGTGCGATACTGTTGAATTCATTTAATTAATTTATTATAGACTCTATCAATTAACACATATACAAGATAATTTAATCCAAAAAAAAGTAGTACAAGCAATCCTGCAGCAGGTGCTAAAAGACTAGCAATAGCTGCAGTAACGAAAATAAGGAATATGATAATGTTTCTTGCTGTAAATATCGTCCTGACGTTTACATGTGCATTTAATGAAATTCTAGATGGTAGTTTAGAATGCGTTGCTGGTTCGAGGTGTACGATATATTCCCCAGAAGACAAACGCAATTTCTCCTTTTGAATTTCAGAAGTGTCAATAGATATAGTCTTAATTACATCATAGTCATTACCATTTTGTAGCATCCACTCCCAATCGCCTTCAGTCATAACACTAAGATTAGTTGCTTGACCACCGATCCACTTGCCAGATATTTTTAAATCAGCATCTTTTTCTAACGAAAATTGTTGAGCGAAGAACTCTCCAGAAGGGATGACATATTCTTCCTTATCAAATAATTCTAAATGATTAGGCATATTCGTTAAGTTTTATTCACTGTTATATTAGTCTTTGTGTAAATCGGTCATATTAACCACAGGCCATCTCATTCAATAACAATTGAATTCACTAAGCGACGGACGTTCAACCGCCGTGGTACGAGTCGACGAATCGAGGTCGAAACTCTCAAATCGAGACTCGAACGGTCGGTCCCCAAACCGATCTGGCGGGCGTATCTCCGTCGACGGGTCGCCAACGCCGAGTTAGCACGCCGAGACGGCTACTACGTCCAGCGGTAGCCAGCGGTTCGAGACTCCTTTTTGCGGTTCTGTGTGACTAATCAAGAATAGCGGTTTTAGACGGGTTTCATGCCCAATCTTGGTTAGTGAGACCAACAGCGGATTCGGCCCGCGGGGTTGCCAGCGGGCGGTTTACATTGGTCGACAGGCAGAATTCGAGTATGAGTGAGACAGAGACGACGCCCAGTGAGGCCGACGAGCGGGTCGGCGAGCCGACGTATCGTATCGAAGCCGAAGTGCTGAGCCGGGATGCGGCGACCATGCTCCGTGAGATCATCGAAGACACCGTCGACTGCAATCTCACGGCCTTCAACGAACGGATACCGGAACCCGAGTGTGGCTGTAAGTTCTGCGACGACGGGAAGATGTACCGATCGGGTCCGAAGGTAGTCTGTGATTCCTGCGGCGAGGTGAAATTGGCATGACTGCCGACACGAATCTCGACCAACACACCCGCGACAAACTCGAAGCCGTCGAGAACCGACTCGCCGCGGCCAACTCGGAGATCGCCGCGGCCGTCGAGCAGTCGACCGGCCTACTCGCTACTGATCACCCAGAGTTCCAACTGCGCAACACCCACACCGAACTGCTGGATGCCTATCGCGAGCTGGTCCAAACGATTGATATGGTCGAACGAGTGCTGGGCGAGGTCGACGAGCACGCCGAGACGCCGAAACAAATCAAAGACGATCATGCCGACCGGATCGCCAAGACGTACGACGAGCCGCTGTCGTACCTCGCCATCCAGTTGTTACAGGCGAATCGTCGGAAGTGGTTGCACACCAAACCCGAGACGGGCGGCGCACGCGAGGTCAAACGCCACGGGCTCACCGAGAACCAACGGACGTGGCTAAACGAAGTCGACGGCGAGTAGGACACCACGCTTCCGCTGTAAGTGGACACCCCTCGTTCCAACTGTATTCTACTGCTCTACCATCTCAAAGACGGCTTCAGGCGAGTTCATGAGCGTATGCAGGGTGAACGACCCGCGCCCACGCCCGCCGCCGGTTTTGTCGGATTCGGTGATTTCGAGAAACGACAGCTCCCGAAGGAGGTCTCGAACGCGGTCTAACCCCAGTGGGTCGCTCCCTTCGGTTTCACAGACAGATTCGTAGGCTTCGTACACTGCCGTCGTACGGAACTCCTCGCGAGTGCCGTCTTGGGTATCGAGATTCGCTAACGCCAAGAGGATGTACTTCGAGTGTGGCGGCAATCCGGCCAACAGTTCGCGGAGGCGGTCGGCCTCGGCGCGTTTTTGAGCACGGTCGACGTGATCTTCCAAGACTCTCTCGGCTCCTTCTTTCGAAGCGATATCGCCTGCGTTCCGTAGAATCCGAATCGCTCGGCGTGCATCGCCGTGTTCACGGGCGGCCAGTGCCGCCGTCTTCGGGATCACGGCCGAATCGAGTGCGCCCTCGCGGAAGGCGTCTGTACGAGCCTCCATAATCGCCCGGAGTTGGTTGCCGTCGTATGGCGAAAACACGAGTTCGTCGTCGCCCAGGGAGGATTTCACGCGCTCGTTGAGTGATTTGCGGTAGTTGATCTTATTCGAGATCGCCACTACGCCGACGTTCGTTTGGATCTTCCCGCTTTCTTTCGCCCGTGTCAGTTGCATCAGCACGCCAGCCTCGTTGTCTTCGTTGTTGACGAGCTGGTCGATCTCATCGAGGATGATGATCGCCGCATCATACAGCGTGTCGAGTGTATCCCACAGATAGTCGTAGTAGTGAGCGCGACTGAGGCCGACCCGTGGGATCGAAAACCCGCTTTCATCGGCGTCGTTCAACCCACGACCAATCGCCGAGGTCGCCTGTGTTTCTGTCGAGTGTTGCGAACAGTCGACGTAGACAATCCCGACGTTGACGCCGTTCTGTGCGGCCGCACGCTGGGCGCGACCGGCGACTGACTGCGAGACGAGCGATTTTCCGGTGCCTGTTTTCCCGTAGATGATAAAACTCGATGGCGGGTCGTTCCGAATCACGGGTTCGACCTTGCTGGCGACGGCCTCGATCTCGGCGTCCCGACCGATGATTCGGTTCTGGTCGGGGACGTGGCCGACTTCCAGCAACTCTGGCCGGACAATCAGCGATTTTCGAGTGGTGGCACCAGCAAACAGCGGGTCGTCGATACCCGACTGCTCTCCCGGCTGCTCGTCGACCATATGGGCTACAGACGGACATAGTACAAATACGTTTGCACCACGTTCCAACTGTATCTGGCCGAGATAAACGAATAGGGCTTGTGTAGTGTGGATATACGGCTATCAGAGGGGTGTTGTCCACACTCCTTGTTCCAACTGTAACACCGAGGGACACCCCACGTTCCAAGTGTATTCGGTGACAGCAGTCGGGTGGTACCGATTCACAGACCCACCACACCCCACGTTCCAACTGTAAGTACTGACAAGAGCGGTCTGTTGTCGACTCGCATATCCCCACACCCCACGTTCCATCTGTATTATCTTACATATCCAGCAGTGATTAGCGGGGTGGGACTGGTGGATCTCCCGTCTCCCCACACACCCCTTGTTCCAACTGTAACTCTCACGTGAGCGAGTGGGTGTGGCTGGTCTCCCGGTGGTTTTCTGTTTTGGATGGGTCGAGAATCTACCGAAGGGAGAAGGCGGCCTCTACCGCCTGAAAACAGCATATTTACAGTTGGAACGTGGGGTGTGTCACCCGTATAGAGACCTCCGTTTACCCCTACACACATATACTGGAATACAGTTGGAACGAGGGGTGTGAGTGTCTCCTAGTAGTCGACTACTACTAGAACTAGAACAACAACACAACAACACAACAACACAACAACACAACAACCAACAGCAACGACAGCACAACAACCGCCGCTGTACCGCTGTATGTAAACGGCTGTCTACGAGTTGCTGTAGCAGCCTCACCGAGACAGCCGATCACCGAATTACAGTAGTTTCGTGATGCCACTCGGCGTCGACACTGTCACCTTGCCGTCGATCTGTTTGCACAGTTCGGCGGCCTGATCGGTCGAACCGTCAGGGACGACCAACACACGCCGATAGCCTTCCTTTTGGAACCCGTCGACCTGTTCGATGATATGCTGTGGTCGTTCGTCGAGGGCGTCAGCGGTCTCGACTTCCACCAAGAGATTCGAGACGCCAAAGCCGCGAACGACGAGATCGGGGCGTCCCTCGATCCCATCGAGTGCGAGCTCACCGTTACCGTCGCCGACGCCGTGGTCGGCTCGAACTTCGGCGTCGTCTACTGCGTTGTCGACGGCCTTGTAGGTGTCTTCTAGGAGTTCCTGATGATCAGGTGTGTGGAAGTAATCGTACGCGAGCTTTGCACTACCGACTGCACCGACGACAGCGAGCCATGCTGGAATTGGCATACTTGTTGATTGATCTACAGCCTGATAAAACGTTTAACCCTGGTCGACGGTCTGGAGAGTAGCGTAAGCCCGGAGTGAAAGTGATTCTATAGTCGACTGGCCTGAGCGCCGTCTATCGAGTTGCAGGTCGGCAGTGGGGTGTGACTGGCTTCTGATCTCACTAACCAAACACTTGCTGTTTTCGGCAGTCTTGGCTTCCAATCTTGGTTAGTGATTGTATACTACACCTTCAGTTTAAATGTCTATAGAACTATTATGTTATTATGAGTCAAAAACCAGACAATCCCGGCAACGGCAAAGGATCGAATCCAGATGAATCGGATTATCAAATTGATGAGACAATCACACTATCCACTGATGACCCAGTAGAATATTGGGATATTGATGTCGACCCAGACAAAGAAGAAAAATGGGTCATTCGAGCTATTGCTCGCAGTCCCCGTACAAAACTTCGTGCTTTTATTCTCCCAAAAGAAGAAGTCAAACATTTCAAAGAAGGAGAAAATGTATGGTGGGAATTCAGATCAGGCAGTAAAAGTAAACTTAAGGAAAGTACCACGATCTCAAACGACGATGAAGAACCATACTTCCATGACGGTGACTATGTTCTTGCTATTAAAGCAGAAAAAAATGGAAGTATGCCGGACGAATTCAAATTCTCAGTCAAATTTCGGCGCGAATAGAATTGCCATTGACTTTTGTGTTTAAAGACGCATGAAATGAATACTGTCGCAGATTTAGTATAGCAGTATGTGATTTATAGGAGTGGTTCGAAACCATGAAAACGCGGTATTCTACAGTTAGAGGTTCTCCTCGTGCGATCTAGAGAATCAAATATCTGATTTTGGACCACTGTACATTAGTCCAGTAGTACAGTACGATTTTATAGATCATGTGTAAGGATATGGTTGGATGGACACTTGGTAGGATATCAATGGGCTGTTTTTGAGGTCTAAATCGACTTATTATAAAAGAGAATTATCCAATGTGCAAGCTCTGTGCAAATGCCGAAATCATTATCCTTCTGTGTGCAGAACTTGCACATGAAATGAGTGCAAGTGACGATCCCCGACGAGTACACTTCCAATCCCCGGAGTATCTTGTCGACCGGCTTGATGCAATTGCTGACCTCTTCGACAAGGACCGAACGGATGTCCTTGTTGAGGCGATGCGAGAGTACATAGAGGATACTGCCGACAGCGAGACGTTCCAGAAATTGGTCGCGACAAAGTACTACGACGACCAACTTGAGTTTGAGACTGTGAAGCAACTGGTCGGTGCCGAGACCGCCCAACGGTTACGGCTTCTTAAATCTGACTTGGAGGATGAACCATTCGACATTGCCGCTCCGGATGACGTCGACATCTATGATGGGGATGCCACGACAGTCGCAACCAACGATATCGACGATCAATGAGTGGGTCACGCCTACGAACGGTCGTTGCCGACACAAGCGCACTTGTGAGTCTCGCCGTTCCACGTGCCGACGAAGCGTATGAGACTACTACCGCACCAGACCCCCTCCAGTATCTTCTCACTGCGTGTGAGGTCTCTGTACCACCCGAAGTAATCTCGGAGCTCCATGATATCAGACATTATCAGGATATTCACAGTGTTGCTGCCACTAACGTTCTCGCGGCTCAAGACTACTACATAGTTGCGGATCCGTATGAACGGTCGGATACCCCCGAGTCGAGACCGACATTTGGACTTGACGACGGCGAAACGGATGGCATCGTTCTTGCAAATGCACTCGATGTCGACGGGTTTCTAACGGACGAATTCGGCGGGACGAATTTTGCACTCATCCATGCTGTCCTACGGGGCCCACGGATCGTACCTACGCCGCGACTACTCTGGGATTATGCGCGGAACGGACATATGACACACGAGCAGGTACGGACACTCATTACGACGATCAGCCCGCATCGTAGTCGGAATAATAGTCCTTACGTTGCTCAGTTGTTGGATCAATTAGAGTAAACTACCTCTACCCGGGAGGAAGTAAGATGTGATACAGTATTTGCGGGAACGGACGTTGCTGGATTCGGTCTGTTGTACGTGACGAACGAGTAATGTTGATCGGTCAATCTGAATTAGTGCATTACTGACGTCGAGGCCGTGTTCGCTGGCGATATCATGCACTACTTTGAGGGATGCTCTGCTCTCACCCCCTCAAGAAACAGAAGAGTGGATCGTTGTAGTCCCAGAAGAAAGCCAATCACTGTATGAGGAGGTACTACTCCTCGATGCCTCTTCAGAGGTGTTCGCGGACATTACCGCATTGCACGAAGCACTGAAAAACGCATCAGTTACACAACAGGAGGGAAGAGTGGCAATTTTTCTAGAGGAAAGTGATCGTTTTTCGAAGCCACAAAAGATATTGAGCCAACTTCTAAGCCTGGAGTCTACATGCAATACGAGGACAGCCTATATCGAGTCTATTTGATGGGCTTACATAACTCACTAATACACATACTCGAATTCGTCTAATCTTAAAACGTGATCTCCAATTGTGAGGGTCATCATAGAGCTTTTCGTCAGTCAACCGAATTACCTGTCGACTAGTGTACTGATGTTTAACCAATATCCTCGTAGCAATTTAGATCAGTCCCTCTATTAATATATACATCATATTGAGGATGTGATTGATAGTTGAAGTACATAGTTAGGCAAATTTTAGCATCAGTACCATCTAGATCATCAAATTCGTAGGTTCGTTCTGTTCCGTTTATTTCTCCATGGAACGCCACTGGAGTGGCATTTTCTGGTGGTACAACAACAATAAGTTCGGAGGCATCTGCATCTAGAGTGTGTGAGTCCCAATCGAGTGCATTGTCTTTAGTTTCGAGGGCGAAATTAAACGTCTGAGTGGAATCACTATCATTTTCTAAAACAGTATATATTTCACGGATAGTAGGTGTTCGAAAATTCTCTAAACACCCTGAAAGTAAAAATATAAACACATTAACTCCTGCTAGAATCGCGTTTCGTCGGGAAGACATTAGTTGTTAATTTGAACAATGTTTGAGGTAATTAGTCTTTGGCAACCATCATACAATACTATATATTTCTCCTAAATTGGGTGGTTCAAGATCTTCAATTTGACCGTGGCATCATGCGATGTGTGTTCCGGACCGTCCTTCCGCAAAAATATTTCACTCAGAATCTGTTTTCAGGGTACGTGAGTGATGTATTGAGCAATCATCGAAACCAATAGATAACCTGTCATTGTATCTTCCTTATGAGTGTGCTAAAAAGCTATAAACAGGACGTCCCATCAAGTGTTGAACTATTCTTTTTTGGTCTTATCTTTTGCCTTATTCTCACAGATATTCTACTACTTGTTGCGACACCTACCGCAGGAATAGAAGAGACGATCCGTCTTCTGCTTGCGATAGTTGCATTTGGTATTGTACTTCTTGGATTCGTTCTTGGTGTTCTTCAGAACCCTACGTATGCAATTGGTGTCACGATTTTGTCTCCAGTCGTGCTCTTGTACGCATATACTGGTCTGCTGCTTCCGTGGACACAGCTCTCCTTCTATTATGGCCAGGTGGGAGTTGAATTACTTCTTCGTATACCTGTGATAGGAGGCACATTGGCAGGCGCTCTATTTGGTGGCTTCACTCTGTCTGAAGTAACACTCCACCATGCTTTTCGCTACCACTATGCAGTTGTCAGTCTCGGAGGTATCGTCCTCACGGTAATCGTTGCGTACTGGCAGCAGGCTCAGACATCTCTAAGCGATGTATCATCGAATGAGTAGTACGTTTACTAACGAATTCGTCTAACTGGTGTAGTCCCTATTTCCGTAAGATATGCAGTCGCAGTCTTGAAATGGCAGACTTTTGTAGTGTTTTATCTGTGATTCTAACCGTATAACACAGTATTCAGTCACTATGTTTACTGCGGTTGTGAGAGTCAATATCGACGACAAACTGCATCGTAGTGATATTAGCGGCCAGCCCGACAGGAGCTGCGGTAATAACGCCAATGATGAGTCCAAAGAAACCGAAATTCACGACGAATGCTGTTGCGAACAGTGACGTAACAAGTGTGAAACCCAGAAAACCGAGTGCAAAGGAGAAATACGGCCCTCCCTTGACTGCGAGCCCATAT
>Ga0306915_100054_pt1 | contig 55469 bp, 51 predicted proteins | sample AntDeeMetag20061_FD_190427 | JGI IMG/M metagenome (GOLD analysis project Ga0306915, IMG submission 190427) | Saline lake microbial communities from Deep Lake, Antarctica - Metagenome TFF 2006 #1 (v2) (version 2) | ecosystem: Environmental > Aquatic > Non-marine Saline and Alkaline > Saline... | reverse complement strand
CGCTGCACGAAATCACGGAATCGAACGGGCAACCGGAGATGTGGTTGCTCAGATCGACGACGACGCTATCGCGGATCCAAACTGGATCGAAGAGCTTGTTAGCGTCTACGAGTCGACTGATGCAATCGCTGTCGGCGGGAAAATGACTCCTGCGTGGGTCGCTGGTAAACCCGATTTCCTCCCAGAAGAGTTCTATTGGCTGATCGGTGTTACACACAGGGGGTTTGCCGAGCCCGGTGAGGAAGTCCGAAACACCTTCGGCTCGAATATCTCTTTTCGTCGGGAGGTAATAACGGAACTCGGCGGCTTTGATCCCAACGTCGGTCGGAAAGGCGATGCCGAGATCCAAGCCCACGAATCGGAACTCTGTACGCGGCTGCGCCAAGAGTTCGGTAGAGGAGTCGTGTACAATCCTGATGCGAAGGTTGCACACAAAGTGTTTGACTACCGGACCGAGCCGAGGTGGTTGATCGAACGTGCCTTCTGGCAGGGGTACTCGAAACGCGCTCTGGAGACGCTTCTTCCCGATGCCAGCCGTCAAGAGGAGTCGGCATTTCTGTCGTTTCTACTGTTTGACTCGATACCTCTTCGCGTCCGCCGGTTCCTTTCGTCACCCTCAACAACTCCGATCGCCCAACTCCTCTGGCTTGTTCTACTGACTGGCCTCGTTGGGGTGGGATACTTATATGGAATTGTCAAGTGGCGATAAATTACATTGACAACGGGATATCCACTGTATCGTGACACTCGAGAAGATAAACAAGCATATTTGAACCGGCTACTATATCGGTAAGCATGGACGGATCACGAGAGCGAATCGGGGTCGTCGGGCTGGGGTACGTTGGACTCCCACTCGCTCTGGCATTTACCCGGGCGGGCTACGAGGTTATCGGTGTCGACATTGATGAAACGCGAGTTGAAACACTACGAGCAGGCGAATCATCTATCACCGATGTCGATGACAATGCGGTCGCGACCGCACTTGCCGAAGGATTCCGTCCGACGACTAACTACGCGGAACTTAGTGACGCTGAGGGCGTATCGATTTGTGTACCGACGCCACTCCGTAAGACGGGCACCCCGGAGATGTCGTATGTCGCCGATGCCGTCGAACGGCTCGCCGAGGTCGTCCCACAGAACTGTACGGTAGTTCTCGAAAGCACTGTCTATCCTGGAGCCACAACTGAGGTCGTAGTGCCAGCCTTTGAGGAGGAAGGGTATCTGATCGGCGAAGACCTGTTTTTGGCCTTCTCCCCCGAACGGATTGATCCCGGAAACGAAGAATACGAGCCACACGAGATCCCGAAAGTCCTCGGCGGCGTCACCGACGCTTGTGGCGATCGCGCTGAAGCACTTTATGATCCTGTTTTTGACGAACTCGTTCGCGTTACTTCTGCCACCGAAGCCGAACTGGTGAAACTACTCGAAAACACGTTCCGAGCGGTCAACATCGGTCTTATAAACGAAATCGCACAGATCGCCCACAAACTTGATGTCGACATATGGTCAGTGGTCGATGCAGCCGCAACCAAGCCCTTCGGGTTTATGCCGTTTTATCCCGGCCCAGGTCTCGGTGGCCACTGTATCCCGGTCGATCCGACCTTCCTCTCATGGAAAGCAAACCAGCACGGCATCGAAACCCGATTTATCGACCTCGCCGACCGAATTAACCGAGAGATGCCCCGTCATGTTGTCCGACGAATTACCGACTTCCTCAATGACAATAGACTAGCACTCCCCGACGCTAACGTCCTCGTTGTCGGTGTCGCGTACAAACCAGGTGTAACCGATACCCGGGAATCGCCCGCATATGATGTCATCGAAGAGTTATCTGACAGGAACGCGTCTATATCGTACCATGATCCCTATGTCCCTGTATTCGGCGTTGGAGAAGAGACATACGAGTCGTGCAAACTCACCCCAGAACTCCTCGCCTCACACGACTGTACAGTGATAATAACAAATCATTCTGAAGTCGACTATGACATGGTAGTGGAGAACGCCCCACTCGTGTTCGATACCCGAAATGCGACAAAAGGACAAAAGAGCACCAACGTACGGAGGTTATGATAATGGAATTAGTCTCCGTCCTGGAGAAACTACGCGAAACTCTCTACCGCGGTCCAATCAAGCGTGCTGTGGCTGCTACAGGCCTCGAATCGAAACTCAAGACTGCGTACTCAATACTCCTCTCAACTGCATCATCGTCGGATGGGACCGTTACTCATGAACTGGCAGGGGTCGAATCAACGTTCTATGTCTCCACGGGAATGGAAGTACAGCGCTTCCGTGGGCTAATGGACGAGGGGGATATCGTCGAGGCGGTGCTTTCGGATATTACGGATAGTGATGTCTTCTACGATGTGGGTGCGAACGTCGGACTGTACACGTGTTTTATCTCCCAAAAATCAAAACAGACTATCGCATTTGAACCTCATCCGGAGAACGCTGTCAGGCTTCGTGAAAATGTGACACTCAACGAGATAAGAAATCTTGAGGTTCGCGAGGAAGCACTATCAGATACGAATGGTGATGCCGAACTGGCTGTAACCGGGGTAGACGTAGCGGGAGAGGGGACACACTCACTTGCGACCGGTTCTGAAGACAAGACCGTTGGGATTCGTACCGTCCGTGCCGACAGTCTTCCGACTAAAGTTCCTGAGCCAGATGTGGTCAAAATAGATGTCGAAGGGGCAGAAATGTCTGTCCTTCGTGGGATGGAAGATTTGCTTGACAGCTGTAGGCTGGTTTACTGCGAGACACACGCAAAAAAACTCAATCAACGAGGTGAATCTCACGAAGACGTGATAAATCTCCTGTCGGAGTCGGGCTTTTCGGTCGAAGAGCTAGAGTCAAGAGGCGAAGAGACCTTTCTGCGTGCGATGAAATGAAGGTACTTTGGCTCCGCCCATCTACTGGGGAGAACGTTAGTGTGAGGCGAGAACGTATCGCCGAGCATCTCGAAGAGATGGGTGTCGATGTAACGATACGTGATGCGAGCGGTATGGACGCTCTCGGTGCTGTCAAGGAGGTTTTGCTAGGGAAGTATGATATTATATGTGGCAACGTGCGTTCGGGGCTGTACCTAGGATATCCGCTGGCTCGTTTGCTTCGCAAGCCATTTTTGGGAGATGTTAGTGATCCAATTACTGATATAGAGACCCTACCTCCTCTCTTGTATAAACTCTTCGCAAAGTACGAATGGTTCGTCCTACGCCACTCAGATGCCGCTGTCTTCGTATACGAATCGTCGTACAATGACGCTCTTGATCAAGGAATAGATGCCTATCGCCTCCCGAACGCAGTAAACTACGAAGAGTTCCGCAACCCATCTAACGAGGTAATAAACGAGACCGAAAAAATCCTCCACGGTGAAGGGATGAATATGGACTCATACATTGCGGTCTATACGGGGATTCTTGATGACGTTCACCATATCTCCGATATTATTGAGTCAGCTCGTCAGAACCCGGACTGGGCATATCTTTTGGTGGGAGAGGGACCGCTTTCATCTGATGTAGCTGCTACCGCTAATGAACTAACTAACGTCTACTTCCCCGGATCTTTTGAACATCGTCTGATGCCGGGGTTTCTGTATCACGCAGACGCAGGATTTTGTTTTAAGGATGCTGAACAGACTCTCAAGCTGAAAGAGTACGCAGCAGCGAGCCTACCAACGCTCACCCAACCTGGTGAACTTCAAAACTGGTTCAGTGAAGACGAGTTGGTCTTCGTTGAGCCCAAACCGGAAATCATAGCTAAAGCTCTACAAGAGATTGAGAACGTCGAAATCACCGAAGAGTATGCCCGGAATATCCACGACGCAGTAGAGTTCCGAACGTGGAAGGAAATTGCTGACTCGTATCATCACATTTTCCAGGAAATTTCGTGAACTGTTGAAAAAATAAAACCAAGGAGAATACCCGTGCGCTTAGGCGTAGATGAATGCGACAACTCCTCAACCACCGACCTCGATGAATTCTCACACAGGTACTACAAGACCAATCCGGAACTAGAGGAGAAATATATCAGCCGAACGTTTGACTGCGACGAAGTTGTCCGTCTCAACGAAGAAGTTGCTGCACCATGGGTCTTCGAGAGCAAGAAGGTGTGGAACAAAGTTAACGAAGAAGAGAGTACTTATTAAGTAAGAAACTACTTCAGAACGACGTAAATGGATACTGAGTCGTCAGCGTTCAAATCATTTGAACTCAATCACTCGTTATTCGATCTCCGAATAGACGATGTTCCAGTCTGGGAGCGCCTTCGGTTTCCGGTCTACAAGCAGATCAAACGACAGCATGGTACTGGGAAAGCACATACCGATGTAGACAAAGGGTATCGAGAATATCTCCGTGGAGTTGAATTGCTTTTTAAGAATCTTTTTATTAAAAACCCCTATTTTGCCAAAAAGAGTGATGTTTTTTATTTTGGACATAGTAGAAGAAAAAAGGGTGAAGACGGCTACTGGAGGGATATTTATTGTGATCCAATCCACGATGCTTGCGACCACGAGTACATTCATTTCGAAGAATCGTATCTATTGAATCATCTTAGTCCCGCTCAAACATCAAATCTCCGCTATCTTGACTTGATAAAATACAGTAGTTATATTCAACGTGTTTTGGGAATAAATGATACTCAAATCACGACAGAGAACCGAACGGTACTCACAAATGTCGAGAATGATCTTCAGGATGAGTTTGATGTAGAGATTGATTTATTATCGATGACTCAGGAGGTCTTACATAGTCGCCGTACTATACTTCCTTTGTATCAACGACTTCTCAAACGCGTTAACCCGAAATTAGTAGTCCTCACCGTAAGCTACGGTCGAGAAACGTTTATCGAGGCATGTAAACAGCAGAATATCCCTGTTGTCGAGCTCCAACACGGTGTTATTTATCCAAATCATTTAGGATATGCTTATCCAGGCCCACGAACTAAAGAGACATTTCCCGATTATCTACTTACGTTCGGAGAGTTTTGGACCAATGTAGTCGAATTTCCAATCCCAGACGATCACATAATTCCCGTTGGATACCCGTATCTCGAACAGTCCGTCGACAAGTACGACCATGTCGAAACGAGGGACCAATTGTTGTTTATTTCTCAGGGGGCAATCGGCGAGCAACTTTCGAAGTTCGCGGTGGCGGTGAACCAACATCCGGATATAGATCACGAGATTGTCTACAAACTTCATCCGGGAGAGTACGATCGTTGGCAAACAGAGTATCCATGGCTCGTAGATGTGGATTTCAAGGTGATCGACCAATCAGAACCTGAACTATATCGCCTATTTGCAGAATCACAGGGACAAATCGGAGTCTACTCAACAGCAGTCTATGAAGGGCTACGGTTCGGACTTGAGACGTATCTTTATGAGTGTCCCGGTGAGGAGATACTGCAACCACTTCTGGATGATGGGACAGCAAAATTAATTACATCCGCTGACCAGCTTGCCTCGGCACTTGCAACTCATACTGGACAGATCGACAGCCAGCAGTATTTTGCCCCGAATGCAACAAATCAAATGTGTAAAACTATTTCATCTTTGATTACAAGCCAGGCCGACTAACGAGTCCGTTTTCGACGTGGAGAAACAACGTATTGAATAAGATGTCACCATCAGATACTGCTATGCCCTCAGCGCTTGTCACAGGTGCGGCAGGATTTATTGGCTCGCATATAGTCGATGAACTACTTAATCGTGGATGGAGTGTCACAGGTCTAGACAATCTATCGACTGGTCGACAGTCGAATTTGGTAGCCACTGATAGCACCGATTTCGAGCTGATCGAAGGCGATCTGCGGGATGAGACGACACTCGAAACAGCTATTGAAGATGTCGATATCGTCTTTCATCATGCAGCATCGATATCTGTACCAAAAAGTGTTGAACGCCCAGCACGGACGACCGATATAAATTGTACAGGCACAGCGAAACTACTCGAAGCCGCGCGGAATAAGGGCGTCGACCGGGTGGTCCTCGCTTCGTCGGCTGCTGTCTATGGCTCCAATGTAGAGATTCCGGTCTCGGAGGAGGCACCGACAGAACCAGAGTCACCGTATGCGCTCTCAAAGCGGTACACTGAACAGCTCGCACTGCAGTATGCTGAGCAACACGAACTGGATGCTATCGCGTTGCGCTACTTCAATGTCTTTGGTCCACGCCAAGATCCCGAGGGAGAGTATGCGGCGGTTATTCCCCAGTTTATCCAGTTGATGTCTGACGGTCAGCGACCAGTGATCTACGGGGATGGCGAACAGTCGCGGGATTTCGTCCACGTCGACGATATCGTGGCAGCCAATCTTGCGGCGGCAACCGCTGACTGTGAGAGAGAAATATTCAATGTAGCAAGCGGTAATCGAGTCACGATCAACGAACTCGTTGAGACGATCAATGCGGTACTTGGCACGGATCTTCAGCCGAAGTACGACGACCCACGACCGGGTGATGTGCGCCACTCACAGGCATCAATCTCAAAAGCCGAATCGATGCTCGGCTACAGTCCACAACTCGGTTTGTATAATGGATTACAAAAAACAGTCGAAGAATTTAAGAAGAAAATATAGAGTAGGGGCACAGTCTAGCTAAGCCAGTTTGAGAAGCGAGCAAGTCCTTGAGTTAGTTGGTCACAATGCTCGCAGACTTAGTTAACGAGTAGTTGGCGACGGATTATGAAGAATGTTGGGTGCGCGAGCGGGGTAGTGTTCAGATAAGCTGATTCCATGCGAAGCTGAGCGAGCCGATCCAGTCGTCGGCCGTCTCTGCTGAGGCGTTGCTGAAACAGTTCGAGAAACAGACAGTTCGGCGTTTTGTCTCACGAAAGACACGTTCGACCGCATTCCGATTTCCATGTTTTTCATATTCGCTCATGTGAAGCAGGTTGTTGGTCAGATAGAGCTATCGCAGTGAAAGCGTAGCGGGCAAGGGTGACGCGGTTACGTCACCGAGTATGTTCCCATTCGAAGTGTTTCGTTCGGAGGCTGCTACCGCGAACCTGCTCCAGCAGGTTCGCTGGCATGACGGCCTCTATTGCCCGCACTGCCGAAGTGAGTCTGTGATCAACTACGGCAGTTATCGGTTGTTCCAGCGATACCGGTGTAAGGATTGTGGACGCACATTCAACGACAAGACCGGCACGATCTTCGCCCACGCGAAGATCGGCCTCAAGACGCTCCTCTTCGCATTCTACTCATTGCTCCGATTCAATACGAGTATCCGTCAGTTAGACGCTGAGACCGACGTTTCATATCGTTCTCTCCTACATCGCGTCGAGCAGTTCGCTAGAACGCTCGACGCGCCAGTGCCCAACTTGACAGGGCCTGTTGAAATCGACGAGGTCTACATTTCTGCGGGGCTGAAAGGTGGCGAGCGCGACCAGCCGTCGCGCTCGCGTGGGCTCTCGAAACGTGGTCGTGGAACTTAAGCCGAGGATAAGCCACCGGTATTCACACTCGTTGATCGCGGCAGCGATCAGCGGTACGTTATCCCAGCGAAATCCGCTGATGAATCGACCGTGCGACTCCTCCTCGACAACTGCGAGGAGGAGTCGCTCACCGTCTACACTGACGGATTTCGAGCGTACGATCCACTCGAAGACGACCAGAAGTATCAACGAGAAGCAGTCATTCACAGTGAGGGCGAATACGTCGATGAAGACGCCCACGTGAACACTTGCGAGAGCCACGCGTCGTTAGTGCGAAGGTGGCTCTCGCCGCACCGAGGAGTCTCAAAAGACAAGCTCACGCCGTATCTCAGAGCATTCCAGCTACGCCGCCGAATCTTGCGTAAACTAGTCGAGAAGCTCTCAAAGAAATCGTTCGAACCGTACGGCTCTGGTGAATCGCCATACTGCGCTTGAATTCACGGTTTTACGGCTCGCTTGATATTGTGAACGATACATTTCACGACGAGTTCACGAAATTCTCGGTACCAGGTTCGCGCTCGCACGGCGTCGCCGTGCGTGCGCTTAATCGACGAGAAGACGGTCTCACACATCGATCGTTGGCGGTAGCGAGGGCCATCGACCCGCGCGTTGTGCGCGTGGTCGATGGACCGGAAGATGCGATGCTTAATCAGCGGTCTCACATCCTCTTCTCGGAGTTTTTCGCGTAAATCCATCCAGTCACAACCTTTGTCAGCGGTGAGGCTGTGCAGGTCGCCTGCATTGCGGCAGGCGACCTGCCAGCCGAGCTGTGTGTCGTGGGTTTTCTCGGTCGTACAGTGAACGTCAAGGACGGCTTGGGATTCTGTATCGACGAGAGCGGTCGCTTTCAATGTTTGAACGCGATAATTCGTCCGGCGGCAGTAGTGCTTGCTAGCGTTTTCGCGGTCGAAAAACGTGGCATCAATGGCAGCGTGACCTGAGAGATCGTGCAGCTCCGACGAGAGTCGGAGCAGCACTCGCCAGAGCTTCATTTTGAACCTATCAAACGCCTTAACTAGCGTAGAGTGATGAGGGAGATCGCCCTCTTCGAGGCCGATCTCGGCGAGAATATGCGGCATTTCGCTCAGCAAATCAAGTGCGTTGCGGTAGGATTCATCGAGGTAAACCCGCAGACAGTGGAGCGAAATAAGTGCGTAGTCGGCGAAGCCGCCACCCCCTTCGGGGGCGGCGACTTCGCCTCGACCACCAACAACATTTTTAGCTAACGTGACCGCTTTACTCGTGAAGCGGGAGATTTGCGACATAGGCATCGACAGTCTTCCGCTTCAACTCCTTTGAATTAACGAACGAATCCGTCGCCGTCTAGTGATTCACCAGAGCCAACCGTACTCTAACTCACAAACAATGTGCTTCACATGAGCGTTCATATTTGAAATCGTAACCTCCTTGGTGACACGAAGCTTGTAACGAGTGTGAGCCATCAACGAGAAACACAGCTTCAGACAGTCATGTTTCTCGTCGATCTCAGCGAGAAACGTTTGAGCGATTACGGTGTTTGTGGTTGGTTCAAGACTTGTATGTAGTAATTCGTTTGTCTCCGGATTGACCGCTGCGTACAGCCAATACTGCTCATCATTGAGTTGGATCACCGTCTCATCAACCGCAACGTGATCCGGATTCTTGCCGGACTCCGGCTGTAGGTCGGCCTTATGAACCCAGTTATGTACAGTTGATCGGGCACGTTGGACACCGAATACCTCAAGAACTCGAACGGTATTCGAAAGTGAGTGTCCCGACAGATGCAGTTGAATACTGAGCTTCATCAGAAACTCCGGTGTCGCTTCTCGTTCCACAAAAGCTAACTCAATTTGGTCGATATTACCGCCGAGGCGTCCGTTTTTGAGCATAGGCACTCAGAAAACGTGACGCCTCACTTTTCAATCCTTATCTGAACACCGACGTGAGCGGACGGCGACATCCGTCAGGGTGTTCGCTGTTCAGCTCCACGCGACCGACTATTCACTTAGAGAGGTACAAGCGATTCTCCGCCTATTCGGCGTACAAGGCTCTCACCTAACAATTTTTTAGAAAGTTTATATAATATCTGACAGCGTTCCCGACCCGCCTGAGGGCAGCCGAAGCGGATCGCGGTAGACGAAACCGCTGTCAAAATCAATGGCGAGTGGTCTTGGTTGTATGCTGCAGTCAACCTCGACACCAAGTTGATTTTGGGTGTCGATCTATTCGGAACTCACGGGACCAATCCAACTGCTGCGTTTCTGCATGGACTCTCCGAGAAACACAACTTCTCCGAGGCCGTGTTTCTCGTTGATGGCTTCGGCTATCAGACTGCCCTTGCTCGATTAAGGCTCAGCGGTCAGCGAGATCATACAGACCGAAACCGATCGAAAAGGGGTTTCAGACGCTCAAAATGAGGATTGACTGCATCCATAATTCGTGGGTGGGGAGTCGGTCGAGCGTTCGCCGCTGGTGTTCGCAGTTCGCACATTATTATAACCGCCAGCGACCGGATCAGTCACTAATGATTGAACGCCAGCTGAGGAAGTCATTATAGTAGTTGGATAGCAGAAGCCAGATCTGCTGCTCAGTGATGCCTCTCGTCCTTACCGAAGTTCTCTCCCACCCAGAATTGACTGGAGCTGTTCAGGTGGATCAAGTCCTCGTCGTTTCCACGTCGCTAACATCGTTGTTATTGTCTCGTGAATCTGGACCCCTTCTGTCGAACGGAGGGTCCGAAACATCTTCCGAAGGACTACTTGCTCGCGCAGAGCCCACTCTGCGCGATTATTTGTCGAGTCAACATCTGGCTCAGTCACGAACGTCAGCCAATGACCCAATCCGTTGCTGATCTTCTTGATCAGCTGCTGAACCTCTTGGACCTCGTAATCTTCCCTAATTAGCCCCTCTAAGTGTAAGGACGCTTCCGCCCGCTTCTGCTCGCGGGCGGAAGCGGACGGATCTCCTTCGACGAACGTGGTTAGATCGTCGTGGAGTGCGTGCAACTCTCCAGACAGCCGCTCTGCTTCCTCGTACCGTTTAGCGACGTACTCAGCCTCCCGCAACAGGTGCGCCCAGCACCGCTGAAGTTTCGTGTGATAACTCGAATACGCTGACCAGCCGTCACAACTGAGCGTCGAGTCCTCGGCGAATTCCTCGCCGAGGACGTCTTCTAAGACTCCACTTCCACGGCTCTCATCAACCCAGAACAGCACCTCGTCATCAGTGACGAACGTCCACGCCCAGTGCTGTTCTCCGTCAACCGGAAAGCCTGTTTCATCACAGTAGACGACCTCACTCTCCCGAACCTTCTCTTTGACATCCTTGTATGCGGATCGCAGCCGGTCTGCGACCCGCTTGGTTAAGTTGTAGATCGTCCGATGAGAGATCGGAAGATCGAGCTACCAGTCAAACAGCTCGGCCTGTTTCCGGTTCGGCAGTCGTTGATGGAATCGACCGAGAGCGGTTTGGGCCATGATATTTGGCCCAAACCGCCCCTTTTCGGGACAGTTAGGATGTTCAGCAACGACCTCGTTTCCACAGGTGCAGTGGTGTTTGCCGAGTTTGTACTCGGTAACAGTGGTTGGAACGGGAAGCGGTACGTCGATTATAGTCCGTGAAACGTAGCTATCAGGACTAGAGAGGATTTGCTCACAGTCTGGACAGAATCCCTGATCGACGTGAATAATCTCTTCTGGTTCAGGTGCTGTTCGAGTTGTTCCTTCGTGACCTTCGCTGCGTCCAGGCGATGAGTCGCTGGCGGCGTCAGAGTCGCCGCCAGCGTCGTCTTCGTCCTCGGTTTGGCCGTCATCGCCTGGTGAATTAGCTGCACCACCCTGTCTACTGGGTGGTGTGTTTGGATTTTCGTACTGCTTGAGGCGAGCCTCAAGCTGTTCGATCTCCTCTTGTTGTGCGGTAATCTGGCGTCGCAGCAGCCGGTTCTCAAGCTTTTTGACTACGAGCTGCTGGCGGAGTAGCGAACTATCGTCGGTGCGGATCACGGAATCTGTCGATTCCGTTGATCCGCGACTCCCCAGCGACACAGTAGTTCAGCACTGGTAAACGATCTATGAGACTGCTACGAAATCGTCTCGGCATGGAACTGCTATCCAACTACTCATTATATAGACAGTGTCGATTTATACAAATAAATTATATTTTTATACCTATGGAGTATATTTATAAATCCCTATGCTGTATTCGTACTTATCTTTTTTAAGCCCATCAACTGCAACAATATTTTCTGTTCTCTTCCAGGGATACACTGGATTAATGGTGTGCATGAATCGCTCATTCCATGGTTGGTTCATATAGTTTGCAAAAACTGGTAGTTCTGAGACACGGTGTTGTTCAAAGGCTTCTTCGCTCAATTCAGTGATCCTGTACTGGTATACCTCCTTATTGAGATGAGAACGATAAAACAAATCAATACTATTTTTATGGTAAATCGGCCTACCCGATGGAACCATCTCTGCAGCACCGATCGGACACTGATTTAATTCTTCCTTGTCATTCTGGAATATTGGACTGGCTGGATGCTCGATCCAGTTACCGTCGTACAGTGAATCCGAATACTTTAGAATGATGTCCAAGCTTTCGACATCCTGATATATCAAATACCACGTTTCGTCTTTTTTGATTGGTGTTGGGTCCTGACGGACTCGTTCTGGTATTGGTGTCGCGATACGCTCCCACTCTGTGGGAAACTCCGTCGCTTTGTACACCCTGAATTGGCCGTTGATATTGAACCCAGGTGATGGCACCATGAGCCACTGATCGTCCAGTTTGAAAACATACGGATAGGTGTGCTCTGCTACCTCCGGACCGATCACGGTCTGATTATATATATAGTTGACACCATCGTCACTGAAGGCGTGTCCAATATATACTTCGCCAGCTACATCTTTGATTTCGAAAAACATATTGTAGACGCCATCGGCAAACACCAGAAACGGATCCGCGACAAAAGTCGCTTTCGCATCCTCGATATCTGCTTTCGTGAGTACTGGATTGTCGGCTTTCGGATGAGGGGAGAGACTAACTCCGTCCTCGAACAGTGTTCCATCCGAGAATTCGTATGTTTCCTCGGACGGTGTCAGAAGTGTTCGGTATTCTGCAGATCTATCAACTCGATATACTTTTCGGTACGACTGGGTATATTTTTTCAGACACGTATTGTACGTCCCCCGAATCAGTCGTGATTTACCCAGAAACGATTTAATCGATTCTTTCATTGACGGTAGTTCGGGTTACGACAAGTATCCCATACTCTTTAGATGTTCTCTTACAGCATCGTCTTCCATCGAATCTTGAGACAGAGGTGCTTCTGATCTGATTTCACGTCGGTTTTCGCTGTCGACCACGAGCCACGGGACTGATCGTAACGATTCCGAGTAGACACCCTCCCAGTGAGAGTAGTCTTTCAAAAAAAGTGGTGGTAGCCGCTCACCGAACATATCGCCGTGATCTGCGGTGACGGCTGTCTTGCCACCGAGTTCTTCGATTACGTCCATCGCATACTGAGTGACGATCTCCAGATTCTCGATATACACCTCAAGCATCTGTGATCTGGTTATATATCCGTTCTTCAGTGCTCTACGAAGATTGGGGACCTCATCAATCAAATCAGCATGGTCTGTTGCAGTTTCTTCGTTTAATTCGGTACACAGAATATTCTTTTCAGATAAAAGGTCATGACGAAGTTGCTCCGCCTTTGGGCCTACATAGGGATTATTGGGTTGCATGAAATGAACAATGTACCTTTTGTCAGGATACTCTTCGAAGGTCTCGATTGCCAGTTTCGATACATCTCGGGGGAGACGTGCTTTCCCACTTTTATCCTCCGGTGTGTAGGTTTCCCGTTTCAGAAAAAACGTATCTTCTTGAAGCTGTTCTGACCATGGATTCGATGTAATGTACACCGTATCATGAAGTTTTTTATCGGCGAATGTTTTCTGTATAAATTCTCTGCTGTGGGCTCCCTGAGAGACGATTGGCTGTGCCAACTCCTCGAAACCATTATTTTTTTCAAAAATATCGTATCTGCAACCGTCAAGAATAATAAGTGTATCCCAATCCCGGTCTAAGACATTGACCCCACCGCTAGATTTGTAGCCGAACATCTGTCTGTTCAATCCCCTATTTATTCGGAGGATCTCATCGCAAATAACTGATGGATTATTAAATGTAGATCTTAAATTTTCCATGTTATATCGATCCGGGATCATTGGCTTACCTCCGAAATCCAACTTCATAAATCATTCCATGGAACTGTTGATCCTGATACTCTTGAGATCTGGATGACCCCGAGCGCGTCGGGCTTTTGTTGATAGCTTCTCAATTGAGTCTACGTCGTTTACCTCTTCACGTATCTTCTGCCATTTTTGATGCCGCACTAAAACTCGAACGGGGATTTCCTCAACGCCGAGAACGTAAGCAGCAGTGAATCGATGCCGCCCGTCCTCGAATATGAGTCTTCCATCTCTCCCGATGTTCACTACCACTTCCTCTAATTCTGGTGTGCTTTCCGACTCGAGCTGCTTTTGTTCGGATTTTTTATATGATTCGCGTTGGCTGAGATATCCTCTCTCTTCGATACTCTTGTAGAGCTCATCGAACTGCCTGAGCGACTCATCTATTCGTTTTTGCGATTCGTATCTGCTTCCTTCCCAGAGCTCCGTGTTGTTAACAAGCCACGTGTATATTTCCGTTTCTTCCCACGGCCTGCCCTCCGTGAAATGAGCTCGTGCTGACTTGAGCAATCCATAGTTTTCTACAGGCACTACAATTCGATCCCCAGCGTGCTCACGCCAACTCGAAAGCATGATCTCTTTATTAATTTCTCTGATATCCCAGTCGCCACCAAGCAGATGGGTAGCATCTTCGTCTAGTTGCTGCCGGAAATTGGGTGTGATTAGGTAGTCTATTTTCCGTGGGTTAACGTGAAGAAGCTCGTCTCTCTTTGGGTACTTCGACTTATGACGGTGTCGATTATACGATGTGCGTGCAGTTATATGCCATCTCAATACACATTGTTTTACGAATACGAACCCTTCTTTGAGGAGAGACATTACTCCTTCCTCCCGGAGTTTTTGAATGCTTTTATTTAATAAATTGACAATTTGCATCGGAGATACAGATCTATTTTATCGCCTATAACGGTAATCCGATTCTGTATAAAAGTGTTTTTGAAATAATTCAAGGCTTCCGTATAATCAGCTAACTACGTTGACTGCGAAGCAATCGGTCAACTCACGCAACGGTACTCCAGCGAGGTTTGGTGTACGAGCCCAAGTTTCAGACAAACTGCTCCAATTCTGGCTCCGAGAGGCCGCGGAACTTCTGCAGCCAAGATGTATCATTGTATCATATGGTGCATCTTTCGACGTACTCCGGATTCTTCCCGGAATCCGGCAGTAAATCGGTACCACGAACCCGGTTATGGACTGTTGGTCGTGTTTGTCTGACAACAAATACCTGAAAACATCGAACGGTATTCAAACGTGAAAGTCCCAATAGATGTAACCGTATACTGAGCTTCATCAGAAACTCCGGTGTCGCTTCTCGTTCCACAAATGGGACTTGATTTGATCGGTACAACCGTTGAGGCGTTCTGTTTCGAGTATGAGACAGTTTGAAAACTGACCGTCTCATTCTTCAACACTTGGTTGAACACCGCTGTAAGAGCCTAACTCAATTATAAAGGTAGTGATGAGAAAATTCAAGTACGACGTTTGCTTCCGTACCGAAGAAGAGCGTTCATATGGTCAAAACTACGTCTCATCGGATCGGCCCAGTTACCGTAGGTGTCTGCGGTACTCACGTTCTCGCAGACCTTATCCGTGAAGAACTAGGGAAAAATTCAGGAACACAAATAGATAACTGTAATATTCTGTTTCATTTCAAAGCAGGTGAATTCGAAGAACAGTTCGAAGCGCAATACTACTGCGGTGGAAATTTCATTTTCAACTCGACAGATATGCAGGTGACCGAGAACGGTTACAAATACTATACAGAAGGGTTATTTTCCGATAAGACGACCCATGTCTTTGTTAGTGTGTCCTCACAATCATTCCCACGAAAAATAGTCGAACTTGTCCGACAGTTTTCCTCACCCAGTAACTTGGGTGGTTTGAACAAAATCAAAACGAGATTTGCCTCTTATACTACGTTGTGGCCACTTATTCACTTCGAACTGTTACAGACTGGCTGTGCGTTTATTCATGCTTCTGTTGTCGACGATGGTAGTAGTGGTACGGTGATAACTGGAACAGGAGGGTCCGGTAAGACAAGCACAGCATTCGAACTGTTGACCGATCCCGAACACACATATCTGGCAGAAGATTTCGGTATAGTATCTGTCGAAGGAACATCGTTCTATAGTCCCCGATTCGCAACCATATACCGTTCAGATTATATACATGGGCAACCAGACTTGGTGAGATACGTCGAAACAGAATTGAGTGGCCTAGATAAGGCCCACTGGAGAATTCATGCTGCAATGGGCGGAGATCCAAAAAGAAAGGTGTTACCTGAGCAAATACTGGGTGAAGAAAACTTGCTTGATGAAACTAACATTGAGTATGCATTCTATATTGTCCGAACGGAAACCGATTCAATCACTATTGATACGATAAACACCGACGAGTTCGTCGAGAGAGCGGCTCGAGCCAGTTTGAGAGAACTAAAGCGACTCTACGACCTCCTTTGCCAAGCGGAGGCCACAGGCGACGATACAGTTCAGCTACCCTCTATTGATACGGTGTTAGAACAGACAAAAGAAGTTTACACTTCCTGTTTCGAAGATGTAAACACATATGTGATTCATGCTTCGCCGAGTTGTTCTCCCAAAAATATCACGCGTGAGATCGAATATTTGAAAAGAAAATAAATTTCAAACCATTTCCCACGACAGAATCTCATCGGGTTTGATTTCTTGTCGTGATGATCTTCCAACAACAGTATCAATCATCTTTGGTGAGATACCAGTTCCAGGTCGTTTGATGACGAGATGTTCCCTTGTTATCTTTTGGCCTTTCTTGATTTGTTTCGCTGCGACGAGACTCCGGCGTGCATGTCGTCTGCTCTCATCCTCTGCGGCAATCGGCTCTTTTTTATGTTTTCCTGTTGTCGCAATTAACCGATCAGCGTTTTTCCTGAACCGACGGACATCAGCCGGATTCATGGCATGATAATGATCGTTCCCCTCCAAACTTTTATCCAGAGTGAAATGTTTCTCAATGATCTCTGCACCCTGCATCATCGCATTGAGAAGGGTAATCATTCCGTCGTCAGGCGGGACGTGGTCCGAGTAACCGACCGTATACTCGGGATAGAGATCAGATAGATGATCAATCATGGCAATATTTGCGTTTTCTGTCTCTGTTGGGTACTGAAGGATACAGTGGAGAAGACAAACAGAGGGTGTGTAACTGTCTGGTGCTTCCCTTTCGATCAGTCGGACAGCCTCATCTATCTCTCCGATTGTGCTCGCGCCGGTCGACAGGAGGATTGGTTTTTCTTTTTGAGAGATGTACTTTAGCATCGGATTATTAGTTATATCGGCACTAGCAATTTTGTAAGCCGGAACGAGATCTTCGAGATAATCAACTGCATGGGAATCAAACGGCGTCGACAGGAAATCGATGTTGTAGTTTTCTGTCGTCCAGACTGCGATTTCTTCGAACTCATCGGCTCCAAATTCATCATACTGTTTGAACAGTTCATATTGTGACTCTATCTGCTCTTCATCAGTATCCCAATACGCTGGCGAATGTTTCGATGCAAGCGTGTTTGCCGAATACGACTGGAACTTGACGGCGTCTACGCCCGCTTTTGCTGCTTTCGCTACCATTTTTTTCGCTGCTTCTAGGGGTGGAATCCCCCTTTTTTCCGCGATATCGAAATGGTTTACGCCAATCTCGGCTATAAGATATGGCTGTTGTCCGTCCCTATTGAGCATAGGTGAACTAGTCATTGATTTTCGTCGCCGTACATGAACGGTCGTACCTGTTTTACGTCGTCGTCAGTTCCATCCGGGAACTCGGAATTCAGCTCAAAGAGTCCAGAACTGTCGTCTACACATCTAATAACTGAACGAAGTTCTGGAGGAGATGTCCCATCGGAAACCTGTGTCCAGATCCTTCTGGCAACAATTAGATCCTCGGGGTTGTCGACGGTCAGTCTGATATCAGGACGCAAAAGGTCTTCAGGGGGTGTGAATACGTTAACCGAGAAGCTATCGGAGTTCTCAACGATAAAGAGCGTTGCGAGCTCGCTCCGGTGTTTCTCTGTTCCGTGTGTATTTGCGGCTTCTAATGCTGTCATCGAGACGATTTCTATAGATGACCCCAGCGGGAGCTTCTCAGTTAATGAATAGTCATGGTTCTGTTTGATATGTGCCTCAATCATCTGGTCGACGTTCTCTGTGTAGACGTATGGGTTCTCCGTCGTAACACGGACCGCAATATCTGCATCGACTTCGGTGCCAGCGTCAATCAAGCGTCCCAACACATTTGTTTCAGAACCAACGACGTACTCCAAATTTTCCGTGTGTGCATACTCGATATAGCTATGTTTCGAGGGTGCATCAGCGATAGCTAAAACGACATCATCTATCGCAGAGACGGTCTGCAGTTGTTCTATGAGATGTGTCAAAATTGGTTTATCACCGACTTGCTGTAACGGTTTTCCGTACAACCTTGCTGACTCCGACCGACATGCCAGTGTCGCGACTACTTTTGTGTCCATGTTTTTGAGTGTTATTGGATCTCCCGGAGATAACGCTTTGGTAACAGGACGACCAACAACTGTCTGTTTTTTTATATTTGAGTCTATTACCACATCAGGTAGCCGTTTGTAACCGATATTATCCGAAGTAATATATTCTCCTTCTTCGATTGGCTCTGTTGCGACTAACCATTTCTTATGTTTATTTCTGTACTCACGCTCGGTTTTTGAGAGACTAAGTGTCTGTTTACCTAATAATTGACTACTATACTCTATGCGTTGTGCCATATCTGCAAACTCATCAGGTTCAAGTGAAGAATAGTAGTCTGTTCTTTCTGCCGAACGGTCAAGCGTAATATGTACTTCAATGGCAGTCGCGCCCGCCGCTACTGCGAGTCTCGGTAACTCTTCAGCGATATCGGAATCACCGGGAGCATGGGATGCATATCCAACCGAACAGTCGAATTTCTCATTCAGAGCGCTTACCCGCCTGAGATTTGCATCCTCTACGGACGTGGGGTAGTTCTGGTATCCGTACATCAAAAGCGTCGGGACATCCTGTAGATGGTTGAGAGCCTCGGCGAGTTCGATCCACGTTGAGCCGCCTGCTGACAGAAGCATTACTTCCGCACGGTCGGAAACGTACTCAACCAAGGATAAATTGGAAATGTCGGCGTTGTGAATCTTGAACGCTTCCACACCCATATCAGTCATTAGGTCGACGCTTTGCATGCCGAACGCGTCAGCACACACATCAATATCTTGTGTATGCGAGTGTTCGATTAACTCCGCCCACTCGCGGTCTGTCATTTCAAGTTCTGCAAACTCGTCGTAGTCGGGGTGAGAGGGAAGAACGAGTTCGTCGGCAGTGAACACCTGAAATTTCACTGCGTCAGCGTGTTCCGCGACAGAAGAGACGATCTCTTTAGCAGTCGAAAGATCTCCTTCGTGGGCGTTTGCCATCTCGGCGATTATCGTTACGTCTTCGGTTGTAGTTGGATTTAGTGTCATTCATTCACCTGTAGTTATCCGATTATCATCTCGTACACAAGATCCATGATTCGCTGTACACCACTGCCGTCCACGAACTTCTTCGCATTTTCACTCATTGTGACCCTGCGACTGTACTCTGCATCGAGTGAACTAAGTTCTTCGGCTACCATGATGTCTTCCAGCTTTTCGGCTTTGCCTAGGAACACGACTGCTCCGAATGCATCCAGATCCTGCATCCGTTGAGCCTCCCGTTCATTGTGTGCGACGACAAGTGTTGGTGTGCCGGTTGCTGCGAGTTCGTACGCAGTTCGGCCGCCAGAACAGATCGCCACGTCGGCCCACTTCATTAGTCCGGGCATATCGTTACTGTTTCTCACAATGTCCACCTGTGACAGGATGTCGTCTGGTACCTCTGAAAGTGCCTCGTCATGGAGGAAATCGGGACCTAGTACCAACTTATACCTATATGAAAGATCAGCTGAACCTAGTTCTGTTATCACCCTTGTGGAAATGTTTGATGGGTCACTTCCACCGAAAGTCAGAAGAACGTTCTCGACCTCGTAGTTTATATTTGACCAGTGATCTTTGAATTCTTGTTCGACAACAACGAACTCGGCTCCGAAGAGTTCGTTGTGTCGGTCGTTACCGTCCTCGTAGAGGGCGTTAATTACGTAGTCGGCATGTTCAGCACCCTCTCCGAGATCTTCGAGGTTGATAACTGCAGCGGACGTGTCTCGGAGCTGTCGAACGTATTTGCTCGCGGTATCGAGCACATCAATAAAGATGATATCTGGCTCAATGTTGTTAATGTACTCGAATCCATCTCCACTCTCAACAGTAACAACATCGAATTCCGTTGATTTCAGTTTCTCAACCCCTCCCTCGTACTTGTTATCAGTTACGAATGTTACCCTCCCCTCTAGCATGTTCAGAAGCTCGCGTGCGAGTGTGATACATCGGTAAATATGACCCATCCCGATCTCGTTGCCTCCATCAACCCGGAATACGATCTCCGGGCCTGCTTTAATCTTCTCTGCCAGCCAGAAATCAACCAGTGTATCTACCTCAAACGCCGACCTCCGATCCGTTACAATGTATGATGGTGTGTCCCCAACTCGGTCGCCTGCAGCGAGAATAGATCGATTTGTTACGTATATTGATCCTGTCTCGCGGTAGAGCGGTTCGAGCTCTGATCGGAGTTCTCGTTCCTCGTGAAACGGTTCGAGATGATCGTTAGATGTCCGCCAAAAGAATGCCCGTTCTTCGACGACACTGATGATCGCGTGTCGCCCGTTGTCTTCGTATTTCCGTATGGCTGCATCGATGTCTTCTGGTCGTGTGAACGGGACATTCGGCTGAAGGATAACTAACGGTCTCTCGTCCGATATCTCGTAGCCTTCCTCTATGAGTTCTGTGATGGCGTGATCGATGACCTCGTTGAGCAGCACGTCGGCTTCGGAGAGCTCAGGAGGCCTGAGAAACGGGGCTTCCGCGCCATAGCTTTTCGAAATCTCTGCCAGTTCTTCACTCTCCGTCGACACTATCACATCATCTATTCTCCGGGCTTCGAGCGCGGAATTGATTGTGTGTGCGACGAGCGGGGTTCCGTTGATTGTCTTGAAATTTTTTTTTGGTAGTCCGGTCGAAATACCGCGAGCAGGAATCAAACAGAGAGGATCTAGCATACGTAATCCTGATTTGTCTCTCAGTACATGATAAATATTCCTACTACCTCTCTTGCTCAGGATTGAATAACCTAATAAGAGCAACTGTTTCGGGCAGTAGTAGTTAGAGACTAGATAACAATGTTCAGATGAAATATTAGATTCATAGGCACTGTCTAGTTAAGCTAGTTTGAGAAGTGAGCAGGTCGTTGCGATAATTGGTCAAAATGCTCGCAGACCTGCTCAGCGAGTCGTTAGCGGTGGATTATCAAGAATGTTGGGAGCGTGAGCGGACGGCGACACCCGTTAGGGTGTTCGCCGTCCAGCTCCACGCGACCGGCTGTTCACTTAGAGAAACAAAAGAGATTCTTCGATTGTTAGGCGTTCAACGCTCTCATCAAGCAATTTGGCAGTGGGTACATCAGATAGCTGACAGCGGTCACAATCCGCCTGAGGCGCAGCCGAAGCGGGTTGCCGTAGACGAGACCGCTGTCAAAATCAATGGAGAGTGGTCTTGGCTGTATGCTGCAATAGACATCGAGACAAAATTGATTCTTGATGTCGAGTTGTTCGGACGACATGGTACCGATCCGGCTGCGGCGTTCCTCCATCGACTGACCGAGAAACACGACCTCTCCGAGGCCGTTTTTCTCGTCGATGGCTACGGGTACCAGACAGCCCTCGCTCGATTAGGCTTAAGCGGTCGGCTTGACTACGTCAAGCGAAACCTCATCGAAAAATGGTTTCACACGCTCAAAATGAGGATCGACCGCTTCCATAATTCATGGGTGGGCAGTCATGGATGCGTCCGTGAGTGGTTAATGCAGTTTGCACAATACTACAACTTTCAGCGACCGCATCAAGCTCTTGATGGACGAACACCAGTTGAGGAGGTTATCTAGACAGTGCCGATTCATACAACAATTAAACAGTACTACGCCTACTGTACGGAATCTCTCTCACTGTTTGATGTTTCCCACCATTCTAGTAACGCCATAGATATATTATCTATATTTTCCTTTTTTTGTATCGAATCTGTCTTATCTCCATTTGACGTGTACACATTGTGCAATAGTGGCTCTAATTCGTTCACATATTGCAAGATCTCTTCTTTTTCTATTTGAGGATTTGTTTCAATTTCTTTTAATGCGTTTTTAACATCTTTCCTTGTTTTCACATGAATGCAACCCGGACAGTCACGGTACCAAGCACTACCGAATACGATTGCTGGTACTCCACGAATCACTGACTCCCATCCAGAAGTGCCAGTAATTGTTACAGTTGCCTTTGCATTATCTATTAAATCAAAAGGCTTCATATGTCTGTCAATTAGCCTTACATTATCGATGTCGGAAATATCATCGTACATATATTTTTTCCGTCCCATTTCTCCCTTATTTTTTTTAGCCCATTGATTAGGATGCTCCTTCACATATAATATCCAGTCTGCTGGCAAATATTCAGACAGGAGATTTATAACAAGTGACTGATCTACGAAAACATCACCTTCTGGGGAAGTAGTGCGCTCAGGCTGATAATGGAGTGGAAAAAAAACATACTTTGTGTTTAGATCTGCTTTACTAGTAAGTTTATTATAGTATTTTATCATTTTGGTTCGATACCTCTGCGCTTGAACCTCATAGAATAACATCTGCCATCGCCCCATTGATGAATTTTCTATAAGCTCTCCTTTTTCTTTGTAATGCTTTGTACTTGGTCCCGTAGGAGCGATTTTGTTGAGCATATATCTGAGATAGCTAGGGTATTCGGATACGGTCTTTAGTCTCGAAATGTAATTGTCAATGTTTATATTATTCATGTAACTTGGTTTGACAAATCCACTTGGTAGTGCCTCCTCATACTCATCTTCTTCAATCTCTTTGATACGCTCATGAAATACATTTGAAACAGTTGTATCTGGATCAATATTCTGAAGTTCACTTGGTGTGCTGTGGATGTTCTCTCGAAGATAGTATTTATTTGAGAAATCAGTCCTAGTAAACATTACAGTATCAACAGAGTTCTCCACACAGGTTGCGTAATACACATAGTCAAAGATCATATGTGGAGATGGAGCATGGAACACAACGGCGTCGATCTCAAATTCATGTATTATTCCTTCATAATATTTAATTAACCGCTTGAAAAGTCGATCACGTTCATTATATCCAAACTTGTCTCCAGTTATGTTTCCAGTGTCTTGCCGATCCATCATTTTTAAGGCTGTATCTTTGTAATCACTATATCTTTTCAAGTCATCTTTACCAAGAGGTTTTGTAATATCATTTTCATTCACCTCCTCTGCTGGAATCCCACGACTTGCTTTCGTGGATACATGAAAAACCGTATTAGGGAAGGCTTTGTTCACTATCTTCTTATATGATGGGCGTGCAACCCAATAAACTGGTTCCCAATTGCATTCGGATTTTAATCTACGTGCTACTTCAATCCAATCTTGAATACCAGAAGTTCTGTAAGAGATATTTTTCACCATAACACTGGTTAGTATTTCCAGTATTTAAATCCGGCGAGAAGTACAGTCGTTAGCAATCTCCGGCTCTATTGAATCGCCATACAGAGTTCAATCATGGTTCCACATGCTACTTGATACTGTAGATGAGACACGTCAGGACGACCTTCCGGAACTCTCGATATGTCTCGTCGTGGAGGGTATTCTTGGTGTCTGTGATGTTGTAGGGGTTGTCGTCCCATCCATGGTCAGCAGCGTGTTGTGATGGCTGTCGGAACTGCTCAAACGTCTCATCGAGGAGTTCGTGACCGTCCTCGTGAACGTCGAGTTTGACTCAGGAATTCTGAACAGTCTCCATGCTTCATTAATATAGTTAAAAATAATTAAATAGAAATACTGTTAGCGGGGAGTTGGTGTGGTTATCAAGCGTGAATTGTGTCACGGAGTGTCAGTTTCCTCCTCGGTCAAGCCTCAGGGTATCCACCTTGATTTCTGATGAACTCTGTGACAGTGCTAGTTTCACTAGCAGCCACATCTCCGAATAACTTGCAGCCAGCAGTCATGATACGATAATATAATACTCAGTGCCGTACTACGACATCGGCATCAAGCAACACACAATCAAAGTAGCACGAGGGATGGCCTCTAACAACGATGATGGGAACACATTACCAAGGGGTACAATTAGCGAGGAATATTCATTGATAAGTTCGTCGCCTCGTCAAGCAGAAGAAACAGACATCGTTCAGCAGGGTTCGTGCCAGTGGAACCCGCTGTCGCTGGCTGCCGGAGAATCGTACCCTCTCATTGCTGGCCGCTACTACCAGTTTCTCGTTGGTTTTAAATACCTGAAACAATTTATACTAGTCATATGGGAAGAATGTTTAAATATTTGGAAGAAAAAATCAAGATTTCAGTTAATGAGAACAGGTTGATTACGTCATATTCTCCTTTTTCAGATGGAACGTATGAGAAGGCTGCGCTCCACTACATATATAAGAAGTTGGGATTTAATTCTTATTTGCCATTTTCTGAGAGCCTGAAGCGAATGACAGATGAGGCCACGTTCCGGGCGTCGATCGATGGGGCTGGACGTTCTCAGCCAGCCGAGAAATCGAATTCAAACAAGCAGAGGCCGCTGCACCTTCGGCACTACAAGACAGGAGCATGGACTCAGTTTACTGTTCCTGGACCTGATACATCGGTGAACGCGGCTTTTAACGCGAACTCAGAACTCGGGAGCGACGCAACGATGTGTGTTATCCCAACCCAACTCGGACCGGTTAATGATCCGGCGGCTATGAAAAAAGCCAATGTCAGATCAGAATGGCTTGATCGATTGGTTTCCCACGGTTGTAGCGTGCTGTTGGTTCACGGTAAGTGGTTTGACAATCTAACCGAAACAGCAGAGATGGTTGCCGCAGGGTACGATCCTTTCACTCGTGTCGAACAGAGGATCAACACTGCTGTTGATTACTGCATAGAAAACGGCCATGCTAGCCCCGGGCGAGTGCTGGCTATCGGCAGCTCACGATACGGTTTCGCCATTCTCCACTCCATGGCGAAAAACAAGAATATTTCCGGAGCTGTCGCCCACCAGCCGATCGTGTGGTGGCCCAATATGAGAGAGTTTTCTGAGATTCATTACAGCAATCCGATACTCAAGGATAACTCGCTGTACGAGATGGGAAACGATCTCCCTCCACGACCGTTACTTATTCAGACAGGATATATGGATGACCGTATTGGACCATACGCAATGGAAAAGTTGGTCAATACGCTTCGAGAGTGTTACGATAGCGCGAATGCTTCAAAAAAATTCACACACGAACCGATGGAGGTACCAGGTCATTCGGGTCGAGTACCGGATACTGCGTTAGACAGTCTTCCACAGTGGCTAAAACGGCAAGGGTCGGAACTGTTCCACGGTGCATAACGTCGGTCCCCCGTATTATTTTGGTCGTGTCGCAAGACTACTTAGAACCAAGCCAGCACTCGCCGCAACGAAGTAGCAGTTGATACGTCAGAGGAAGGTGACTGCTTCGGCGTTGGAACGGAAGAGTCCCTAATTGAGATTACACTCAGCAATTGGCTCTGACGATTGATCCTACCGAGCAGTATCCACTCGCAGTGATAACTGAGGTACTCGCCAAGCAGAACATCAAGTCCATCCTCAAAGGAGTATCCGATTTCGATAAAACCGACTGCCTAAATCAATCTGCAGAGTACTGTCATGATCTCGTTGATAACCAAGCATCGCTAATAGGCTCTGTTGCTGGTTCAAATCGGATAGAAACTACGTCTCGAATGTTTCCTTTCTTCGGAACACCTGCTCGATGAAGACACATGTGCGTATTGGCCAGCATGGCTGTTCCAGCAGGTCCAGTAGCTTTGATTACATTAGCAGAGTCTTTTACTAATGAATCTGAAAAACCCTCTTTATTACGATTGTACCCTCCACGATATATTTCTTTACTATTTTCTCGGGATATAACATGAAACGGTCCATGATCTTCTGTAACATCATTCAGCATAAGAAACAATTTTATACGGCTGGGATCACCCGAATCCATATGCCAACGATCTGAAAGAATCTCTTCTTCCTTACGGACATCATCTGGAACATGAAAATTCCGATACAAAGATACTCTATCAACTCTAAAGTGAGATTTCCAATAATGGTTCAATGTGTTAATTAGTTCATCATTAACTATTTTTTTTAATTCTGGTATTTTATTCTTAAAATCAAATGCTGGCACGTTTTGCGAAGACTCTTCTTTTGTAACAGAATTCAATTGCTGTTGATACTTTCCTCCAAAACCTCTGTCGTAAATCTCTTCTGATTCGTTCAATGCGCGTTCAAATTTGGTTCGAATAATTTCAATGAGTTCTCTATCATAAATTTTTCCCATCTCAAGAACATGTTGGTCTTGATTGTCCCAGGGGTTATTATCCTCATCGAGTTGTATGTTTGAAGTCTCCTGTGATTTTTGGATTCTTTTTTTACCTTTCTGGTGGTCAAGCCATGAGGATTTAGTATTGTAGTAATCTTTGCCAATTTTTTTGTCGACTCGCCAAACTAACGGCATATTGGACAATGTTTCGTACATACTCATATCAGAATGGATATTCTCGGAGTATATAATTATTTGGTATTGTTATACCATCGTTTTAGTTAGGCGAATTCCACCAGACAGCAAACGATTGCAGCCATGGATATCTGCCTCATTGTTCAGTCTTAACCAAACACGACCACTCAACTCCTACAAGATCTGATTCAGACAAACCTTTCCGAGCTCACAGATGTACTGGACGAGACTGATTTTTCGAGTATGAACGCACGGGTCACCTGTTCGTAGGCGGTAGTCAATAATCGAATTACAGGTCACAACAGCCAAAATTATGACATTATCGTTGTCGCCCAACAACCACTCACCACTATAATATTGCTTTTATATATACCTATCTAATTTTACTACACTAAAATTCATGGTTTTATGCCAGTTTGTTTGGACCGTATGACATCTATAGATAGACACTATCTATAAGAATATCAAAAAATTCTTATACATAGAAGCGCTGGCTGCCGTATGGAATATTGCAAACGATGTGTTTATCCAAGGAATGCACAACCAAACATACTTTTTGATAAAGACGGTATTTGCAGTGGGTGTAAGTCATTAGAACGTAGAAAAAACGTCAATTGGGATGAGCGAAATCAAATGCTTGATGAACTACTTAGAGAGTACAAGGAGATTGCTAAGGAAAACAATTCACCGTATGATTGTATTATTCCAGTAAGTGGTGGAAAAGATAGTCATTATCAGGTCTATCTAATGACTGAAGTATACGACATGAATCCGCTTCTAGTTACATACAACCACTCGTATAATACAAAGATTGGACTACGTAATCTGCGAAATTTGGTTGATAAATCTGGTTGTGAACTTGTACGATATAATACTAGTAAACAAACAGCTAAAAAACTGTCTAAATACCAATTATACAAGACCGGAGACATTACGTGGCACTACCATGCAGGGATTATGACGTTCCCCATTCAAACTGCTATCTCTTATGATATTCCACTCATGATTTGGGGTGAATCAGGCTATCGATATAAAGTTGGGAAGTACAATGCCGAAGATATGGTCGAATTCACCGAAAAAGAGCGTGAAGAACACGATATGCGGGGAATTAAACCAGAAGATATTCTTGAAGATTCTAAAGCGCAAGAACTTGGAATCACACAGACTGACTTGGCCCCCTTTGAGTATCCCTCCGACGAGGCAATAGAAAGAGTAGGCCTCCGTGGTATCTATTTGGACAATTATATGCAGTGGGACGCAATCGAACAGACAAAGCAGATGATTGATAAATGGGATTTCGCTACACTCCCGGTTGGAGAACATCCATCAAGCAGAACATTCCTCTGTTTCAGTGAAATAGAAGACGCAGCTAATGGAACGCATGATTATTTAAAATATCTTAAATATGGGTATGGGCGGGCAACCGACCATGCTGCACGCGAAGTTCGTCACGGTCGTATGACAAGAGAGGAAGCAATTGAGCTTGTCGAAGAGTATGATCATAATCGACCCGACGATCTGGACTATATTCTTGACTTTTTAGATATGACTGAACAGGAGTTCCTAAATGCGATTGAACCCATGCGTGATCGAGACATTTGGAATCAAACTGACAGCGGTGAGTGGATTTTAGATGATTCAATCGGAAATCATATAGATGATTCTAATGCCGATTCTGTCCCTCCAGAAGGGACAAGTACCCATCACTGGTCAGATATAGAGAATCCAATAACAGATTACGACGACCAAGAGTTTATTACCTTTTGAATGAACATGGGGGACATAACAGTTGCACTCATTGATTACAACATGGGAAATATACGGTCAATTAAAAATGCTCTTGAAATATTCACTGAGAACGTAAGAGTTGTCTCAGAAGGTGCTGAACTGGGATCTCCGAGTGCTGTCGTCGTTCCTGGTGTTGGCTCATTTGGGGACGGAATTAAAAATCTTCGGCAGCAGGGATTTATCGAACCCCTCTGCGAACTTATTGTTGACAGAAAAATACCATATCTTGGTATTTGCCTCGGGCTCCAATTCCTCGCTGATCAAAGTACAGAACAAGGAGTACACGATGGGCTAGGTTGGATCTCTGGAGAGGTAACGCGTATTATGCCCCAAAATCAAAAACACCGTGTCCCACATATGGGATGGAATAGTGTTCGTTTTGCAAGTGATACTGACACCGTACTTTTCCGTGAGTTCGATACAAACGGCACATTCTATTTTGTCCACAGTTATCATTTGGATCCTGAAACGATTGAACACAATCAGATTACGTCGACATCGTGGCACGGAACTAAAGTAACTGCCTCAATCAGACAAAATAATATATTTGGTGTACAGTTTCATCCAGAAAAAAGTCAAGCTGCTGGGCTCAAAGTTATCGAGAATTTTGTGCAGTATGTTAATCGAGGTGGTGACCTATAGTCAAAAAACGGCTTGTCGCCTGTCTCCTGTGGCGAGATGGTGCAATCGTCCAAAGTGTCAATTTCGAACACACGAATTTCGTCGGTGATGCAGAAACAGCGGTTGATTTTTTCAATGTATGGGGTGTAGACGAAATCGTACTTCTAGACGTGAGTCGAAGTGACAATAATAGAGAACAGTTCCGAAAGACAGCAATAGAACTCTCTACGAGTTGTTTCGTTCCACTTACAATTGGAGGCTGGGTCAAAACGATTGAAGATATTCGGGAACTACTCACCTGCGGGGCAGATAAGATTGTAATTAATACTCGAGCAGTGACCAATCCGGAATTTATTACAAAATCCAGCGAGCGATTCGGAAGTCAATGTATTACAGTTTCGATCGATGTTAAGGAAACTTCGGATGGATACAAAGTTATTACTGATCGGGGACAAAATAAGACAGAGAAGGACGTAGTTGAGTGGGCACAGCGTGTCGATACACTTGGAGCGGGAGAAATCTTCCTCACATCAGTTGATCAGGACGGAACTCAATCAGGGTACGATCTGCATCTTATTAATAAGATCTCCAATTCAGTATCAATACCAGTAATTGCATCTGGGGGCGTCGGGAAATGGGAACACCTTGTTGAGGGAATTGTCGAAGGAAATGCAGATGCTGTTTCAGTTGCAAACCGTCTGCACCATATTCAACATAGTACAAAAAAGGCAAAAGATCATATGAAATCAGCTGGTATCAACGTCCGAGAGCCATCGTTCGCCGAACGATACGATTTATAATGCACATGAAACAACATTGCTTCGAAGAACAAATTAGATTCAATAATTACAATAATAAGTTACAAACATGACTGTTGTATGTAGTATCCAAGCGCGCTTAGGGTCAACCAGACTTCCCGGCAAAGTACTGTATCCGCTCGGTGAGAAGAGAGTACTCGGATGGGTAATCCAGCGTAGTTTAATGAGCAAAAGTATTGATAAAACAATGGTTACAGTTGGTGATAGACCAGAAAACAATGCTATTATCGAATTCTGTGAACGAAAAGAGATTTCACACAGTCAGGGCCCCGAAGATGACCTTCTCAAGCGGCATCTGAATAGCATTGAACAAACAGATTGTGATATTCTATGTCGGGTGACAGGTGACTGTCCCTTCGTCCCACCCTCTGAAGTAAACCGTATTGTTAGAGAACATAAACGAAACAATGCACATTACACAACAAACGTTACCAATGAAATGCCTATCGGAACTGCTGTCGATGTCATCGATAGAGATATGCTAAAAAAACTTCACGATATTGGCGACACTCACCCAGTACGTCGACCACGAAATAATCCAAAAGAATGGAATACAATAGTTACGCCAAACGAACAATGGAAAGCATACAGTGATACTCATACTGCTGTCGATACTCCTCAGGACTATTGGGCATTATCGGATGCTATAGCAGCTGTTGGTGATGACCCATTAAGTGTAACCAAGTGGATTGCAGAACAATAAGCTATAACAGCCCAACCGTGGATCATTATCTATGGAAGACTTGTCACCTGATAAAATCGGGAAGTTCGTCGCCCTTGGAGGGGGATTTCAGTCACATCTTGATGAAAAAGATCGAACGTACCGATGGCCGGATTTGTGGGTAGTTCCCGAAGAAGCGGTGATTAGCGAAGGAGAAACAATTAAAATACCAGATCGGGTGGAAAAAATAAAACCAGGGTCGGAACTCACCGCTGTTATTGGAGACGACATCTACGAGGCCGACGAGGACGACGCATGGGATGCAATTAAGGGATTTACTATCTCCAACGATGTAACCGCATCCGGCGACTGGCCCGGATGGTCAGATCCCAATCACGGAATGATTACCGGTATTGGGTATAAATTACTTCCGACATTCTCGCCAATTCTCAGCAAATACGTTAAGAAAAGCTCCAAGACAGACTACGACGATCTCACTGTCGAAGTACGTGTCGACGACGAAACAACGGTTTCGGGGTCCACCGCTCAAATGAGTTTCTCAATTGGAGAAATGATCTCGTTTGCGAGCAACATCTGCGAACTCCACGAGAATGATGTTGTTGCATTGGGTGATCCTGGAAATCCAACGAACTATCTCGATAATGCTCAATCGGTAACATGTGAGGTAGAAAATATTGGAGAACTCACAAACCCTATCGAACGTGTTTAGCTAGAGACACCAATTCCCAAGATAACAAAATGAAATAGGTATTTACTAAAATAGAATCCAAAATAGGACCATAATAAAATATGACACATGAATATAGTTATAATTGCTGATGGAAGTTCGGAGATAGGCTACGGACACCTAATGCGCACGAACTCATTCGCCCAGGAAGCTCTGAGTAAGGGTGACAAGGTAACGTACCTAACCCGGACGCTACAGGAGGTAGAGTCTGTATGTTCTTCAGGTGTTTCAGTCGTAGCAGTTGAAAATTACGACGAGGTGATTAAAAGGGTAGACAGAGACAAGCCTGACGTAGTCATTACGGACTCGTACGATATTAACACTAAATATCAAAAGCGTCTCTCAGAAGTGGTGCCTGTACTGGCGGTGATTTCCGACGACACGCGGCACACACTCTGTTGTGACGTAGTAATAAATGGTAACGTGTACGCCCCCGAACTTGATTACGATTGGGTAGGTGATGAACCCGAATGGCTTTTGGGAACCGACTACCTACTAATGCGTGAGGAGTTCCGTGAACTCGCCGACGAGACGCCACCTTGGCGCGACCCACCGAAGCGCGCGTTAGTCACGTTTGGAGGCAGCGATGTGAACAACGTAACGCCGAACGCTATCCGATCATTTGATGGATTTGATTTAGAGATTGACGTGATAATCGGACCAGGATATGAAAATAAGGCAGAAATAGAAGAGGCAATATATGAAACTGAGGCAGGGTTCAATTTGCTGAGGACCCCAGATGATCTCACACAGCGGATGTTCGATGCCGATTTCGCTGTGAGCGCGACAGGGAGTACCGTTTATGAACTGCTTATTACCGGCACGCCAATAATCGGTATACCACAGTCAGACAACCAGCTTCCGGTCGCTGAAGCTTTGGATAATTACATATTGAGTTGTGACATTGAGAACATACGAAAAGTTTTGATAGAGTTTGTAGAAAATGCAGCATTACGTGAAAAATTACAAAAACATGGTACGGAGCTGGTCGATGGTAAAGGATCTCAACGTGTGTATTGTGCGGTAGACTCTGTTTAGCGCCGATATTTCAACCAGTCGTTATATTCATCTATTTTTTTAAACCCACACTTTTCGAATAGATTTTGAGAAGCTGTATTTTCTATATGGATTTCAGCGTAGAATTCTGCCCTTTCGAGAATATCACAAACATGCTCGATAGTTTCTGTAGCTATACCCTGTCCCCACAGACTTTTTTCTCCAATATAGACACCGATATAGTCTTTTTTATCGACATTAACGGACCCTACACGTCTTCCCCTATATTCAATTATAAAGTCGTGCCTGTCTGGAGGGCGATTGATAAACCAATTCACATGATCTTCCCAGTTCAAGGGCTCTTGTTGCTCGCGGAAATGTTCATATATTTCTGGGTCAGAGCGCCAAGCGAGCATTAGTTCCAAATCCTCCAACCGCGTTGGACGGAGTTCTATATTATCGGACATCTTCTAGTGATACACCCTCTCCCTCACGGATATAGTTCTTTGTTTTCTTTCCAATTATTTCCTCATAGAATTTTGGTTCTGCTCCTCTTTTTCGTTTTCCGGATCGTAGGATCTTGACATCTTCTTCAGAGATTACTTCACCTTCTTCTATATCGCACGCCGCGTGTATTCGTCGACGCGCTATCTCGTGCAACTCTTCCTCCACATTAAGTACTTTTACTGTACCATCGCCGAGAGCTTGCTCGGTTCTTCTTATAGTGTCCACCATCTCATTCAGTTCATCGGGTTCAAGAGCGAACTCATGATCTGGACCATCCATGGACTTGTCGAGAGTGAAATGCTTTTCAACGACGCCCGCACCGAGAGCAACTGCCGCGCTAGGTGCCGTAACGGGGTCAAGTGTGTGATCTGACAACCCTGACTGAAGATTGAATGTGTCGCGTAGTGTCTTGACAGCGCGCACATTTGCGGCTCCCAACGGTGTAGGATATGACGCTACACAGTGTAACAAAACAATATCATCAGCACCTGCGTCACGCAAAACCTCAACAGACTCACGTACTTCATCAAGCTCGTGAGTACCGGTCGACATGATGATTGGCTTGTTTTTGCCTGCAATATACCGCAAAAATGGATGGTGTGACATCGTGTACGATGCAATCTTGTATGCAGGCACAAAGTCCTCGAGTTTGTCGGCAGATCGCTCATCGAAAGGAGTCGACATAAAGACGATATCTGAATCCTCACAGTAATCACGTAGCTCCGGAATCCAGTCGTATGGCATCTCCATCGCCTCCATCGTATCATAGATTGACTTATTATTTCCAAAATACCCTTCTTCTCCGATATTTTCAACATACAATTTATCCGCCCTAAACGTCTGGAACTTCACGGCATCCGCGCCCGCATCCACCGCAACGTCAATTAGCTTTTTTGCAGTTTCGAAACTGCCATTGTGATTCGAACCAGCTTCAGCGATCACAAAAGTCTTCTCAGAGATATTTTTTCCAGCTATGTCCATACACTCACAGGCTTCGATCTACTGTTTAATCGTTCTTGTGTTTGTGGAGCCGTTTGATAGCTGTAACAACATCTTTGATATCCTCGTCTGACATCGCGGGGAAGAACGGCAGAGATACGATGTGTTCGTATGCCTCCTCCGCAACGGGGAAATCACCCTTCTCGTACCCAAACTCGTCCTGGAAGAACGGATGGTGGTTCAACGGAACGTAATGAACTTGCACACCGATATTCTCTGCGTGCATCGCGTTAACGAACTCCTTGCGTGAACAACCGAACTCGTCGTGCACCTCAACGACGTAGAGGTGGAGAGCAGGATTGGCGTCATCCTTCACTGTTGGTGTTCGGAGACCGTCTACATCAGTAAATGCTTTCTGATATGTTTCGAATATTTTGTTTCTACGTTCTACAAACTCGTCAAGCCTGTCTAACTGTACGAGACCAAGTGCAGCTTGGATGTCAGTAAAGTTGTAGTTGTATCCAAGTCCTTCAGTAACCTGGTACCACGGTTCATCGTCGTGCCCTTCGGGTGAGTAGTTCATTCGGAACGAGCGTAGACTACGCACCTCGTCTGCGATTTCGGTGTTGTCCGTTACAACCATACCACCCTCAGCAGTTGTCAATGTTTTTACAGGATGGAAGCTAAACGTCGCAACATCAGCCTGTGCGCCTATCTTTTCTCCTTTCCATTTCCCGCCGATGGCGTGACAGGAATCCCAAACGACCGTTGCGCCGAACTCGTGGGCTACGTCAGTCAGTTCCTTGATATCACAGGGATGACCTCCGTAGTGCATCGGCATGACAACCTCGGTGTCATTCGTCATCTTCTCCCGTGCCTTCTCAGGATCAAGGGTTTTCGTTTCGCGTTTTACATCGGCAAATACGGGCTCTGCGCCAGCGTATGAAGCAGCGTTCGCAGTTGAGGCGAACGTGAGTGGTGTCGTGACCATCTCATCCCCTTCATCCAGAAGAGTCTCGCCAACAAGGTGTAATGCGGCGGTACCGGATGTGACTGCGACACAGTGTCCTACGCCGAGGTAATCTGCGAACTCGTTCTCAAACTCCTCAACAGTCGGACCGCGGGTAATATAGTCGCCTTCAACTGCTTCGGCGACAGCCTCTTTCTCGCGCTCGCCTACATCCTGCCCCCCGTAGCCAAGAACGTCGTCACGTATGGGCTCACCGCCGAAGACGGCTGGCTTGTTATCGGACATCATACTAGTTTTGCCTTTCGGCTTCTATTGTTTTTTTTATGCCCTCTTTCACAGATGTCGTCGCTTCCCAGTTAAGATGATTCTCTGCGCGAGATGTATTCGGTATCCGTCTGTCAGGCTGGTCGTACTCCGTATCATATACTTCCTCAGGATCGATATAAACCGGTGATTTATTTATACCAGCAGCGTCAACTATCATTTCAGCCAGGTTGCTTATTTCGGTTTCTGTAGTGTTCCCGAGGTTGTATACATCCGGTGTTGCCGGGTCTCGCTCTGATGCCGCAATCATACCCTCTATGAAATCCTCTATATACGTGAAGCACCGTTTTTGTGTTCCTTCTCCATAGACTGTCGGTGCCTCATTGTTCAGGACCATGTCCACGAACTTGGGTATCACGAATTTGGGCCTCTGGTGAGCACCGTACAAATTGAATGGACGGATTACTGTCGTCGTAATATCGGAGTCGATTTCATCAAGCATATGTATCATTTGCTCACAAACCGTTTTCATCGAACTGTATCCCCAACGGCTTACCGTTGGTGGACCCAAAATCTGGTCGTCTTCCTCGAACCACGGTATCTCGGGATTCTTACCATAAACTTCGCTCGTGCTCGTGTACAAGAAGTGGGTGTCCGTCCCTCGTATCTTCTCAAGAAGGTAACGCGTGCCGTTGATATTGACATTTGTTATATAAAGCGGATCTTCGGGATCCATATACCGGTCAACACCGACAATCGCCGCTAGATGAAAGACTTTGTCATACGTGTCGGGGAAAGGGAAGAGTACGCTGTCAACGAAGTTCTTGTGGATGAGACTACCACGTATATAATCCACGTTCTCTCCGACGTATTCCGAGTATGACTCCGGGGGTTTCTGTTTGATATCCACCGCAGTAACATTATGCCCGTCTTTTACTAGCCTGTTGACAAGATGTTGACCAACGAACCCGGCTGCACCGGTTACTAAAACGTTGTCAGACATAGTTCTTTTTTAGCTTACCGAGTTGATTAATATACCGGAATCAAAAATCAGTTCCTAGTTGAATGCCTGGTGTAGTGGACGTTGTCAAGGCTGGCCGTAGTCTCGGTGACCAGGGTTCGAGATCGTCCTCCCCGATGAAGAGGAACTCCCAGTCGGGATTGATAACTGTGGCATCATAAATTTCAGTAATATGGCAGTTATATGACAGAAGGGCGACAGATATCGCACTCGGTGCATCGGGATCAACACCCTCGGCGACGAGAACCTCGCGGGGCTAGTTACTGCCGCCGCATTCGGATCAACGAAGAACTCATAGCAGATGGCGTTCGGGAGTCTGCAGTTACTGTCAATTCCGTGGTCTACTACTTCGCGATGGGATGATTCGTAGGTGCATGAACATCTATGACTACGAGCTAGCACCCGCCATTCATACCATGCAAAGAATTCAGATATCGGTTATAGTAAGTAACCAACATCTGACAGTATATCGATCACAGATCCAGCAAACGGCTTCCGCAAAAGCCGTGCCAGCGGATAACCAGCGTAGAGCCCCGCACGAACGTTACCATCGATTACGTCATAATTCTCGCTTACCGATTGACGGATTGCACTAAGCATATCAATTCCACTTGTATCCTAGATGCCGATCTCAAACCTCTCTTTACCAAAGTGTTCGGCGATTCGCTCCCGTCGAACACTGATGGCCACCGCGAGAAGGACGCAATCAGAGGATTCGTACTGGGTCCATAGCGATCATCAATCAATATAAATCCGTAATCTGAATACAGTGTGTACTCAGTTCATTTTACTACAATTTTCATCTACGATTGATGTTCAAATAACGATGCGGGTCGGCCGAGCCGTCTCCTGGCGTGGTAGTTCCGTCCAAACTGTCGCATTGACCGTTCACCAGCGACAGAATCTCCTCGATGAAAGGGGTAGTTTTTTTATCCAAACCAATATCCTCCAAGCGCAACTCATTCGACACATCGACCTATCCCGACGCAGTATGGCGGTTTAGTGTATCCAAAATCAACTAATTTTCGGATTGAATCGTGTATAGTTCGGCGTAATCACCATCCTCAGTGAGTAAATCTCGATGAGTACCGGATTCAATAATCTCACCGCCGTCAACCGTATAGATCCGGTCAGCGTTTTTCACCGTCGACAGCCGATGAGCGATAGCAATGATTCCGTAGTCACGATCCATCGATTCAATAGCTGCCTGAACCTCCTTCTCAAGATTCGAATCCAGGTCGCTTGTCGCTTCGTCCAACACAAGGAAATCAGCATCCTTCAATAGTGCTCGTGCCAGCGCAACGCGCTGTCGCTGTCCACCCGAGAGCCGAACGCCATCGTCGCCCAGTTGAGACTCATAACCGTTCGGCAAGTCATCGACGAACTCGTCGACTTTGGCTATCTCACAGACACGCTCGACATCTTGCCGTGTTGCGTCCCGATTCCCGATCGTTACGTTGTTTTCGAGTGTGTCAGTAAATATAAACGGCTGCTGACGCACGACAGCGATCCGCTCCCGCCACTCTTCGACATCGTACTCTTCAATTGGAACACCATCAGCACGAATGTCTCCACTGTCTGGATCATACATCCGGGCGAGCAACGAGACGATCGTCGACTTCCCCGCACCGGACTGGCCGACAAACGCGATGAACTCGTCTTTTCGTACGTCGAACGAGAGCCCACGAAGCACCTGTTCGTCCTCATCGTATGCAAAATACACGTCTTCGAACTCGATGGTCGAAACACGTGACACCGAGTGGTTTCCACTGGATTCCTGCTGTTTATCCAGTCGGTCAATGAAGTTTTGGGTCCGAACTGCATGAGAAAGATATCCCTCTACCCTGTATACTTTCGAATTCAGCGTACTCACTTTCGGAGCAAGCTGGAACATGGCGATGAGAAAGATGCCGAGTTCACCCAGAGAGAGCCCGGTAAACGTGAATCCAACATAGATCAATACAAAAATCGTGATCGCTGCTGAGAGTTCGAAGAAATTCTTGATCGCGATCTCATTCCGCTGTAGATCGATTTCTGAACGCGTATATTGCCTGATTGCGTCGGAAAACGTGGCAAACATTTCCGAGCGAAGTCCAAACAGCTTCACATCACGAATTCCCTGCGTTCCGGCTTGCACCGTCTCCTGGACCTGCTCGTTGGCCTCTGCAACACGGGTACCAGCAGTGACTGCCGGTTCGACAACGAACCGAAGAATGGCAGTAATACCGCCCAGTAGAACAATGGCCAACAGAGTCATCTGTTGAGTGATGTAGAACATCACGCCGACATACATCACAACGAGAAACAGTGTTTCCAACATCACAATACCCTGTTTGATAACCTTTCCGGAATACCGAGTCTCGGTAATAATCGCGTTGAGAATATCATCGGTTCCTTCCCGATCGTAGTAACCGACCTTTGCATCGAGCGCGCCATCGAAGGCGCGTGTCCGTAAATCCCGCTCGTATCGTTTGCCGAGGACTGCTGCAAGCCACCGAACCGAAAACGACATCGTGTATCGAACAGTCATCACAAACGCGACACCAATAATCAGATAGCCCAACGAAAAGGGAATGTCGAAGTACTGATATAATCCAACGAACGCTTCCATTATTGGTCCGCTCACGTTTGTTGGTTCGTCTGCTTGCGCCGTCTCAATAATCGGATAAATAAAGCTCAGCCCGATTCCTTCGAGAAACGCGACAAACGTACCTAACACAACAAGCGCGGACGCGAACGCGGGCCGATAGCATGTGACCCGTCTAAGAGCCCATATCTTTTCTCGGTTCGAGAGCGCCCCATCATTTGTGGACATAGAGAGTTACTGGCTATCAAGTAGAGATATTGATAAGGATACTGTTTGAGTATGGTCGGTTCACCCGGCGGTGTTCAGATATGGATTGAAGAATGAGGCGTTACGTTTTGAAAGAAATTACCGAACAGACAAGCCCCCGCAGTTCCGCAGTGTTGTCCCTCAAACAAACCAAGCCAAACGGTCATCCTCGACGACTCTATACTCGTTGATAATAGCCGTCGGGCTCTACAGTCGGCGGTGAGCGGTCTGGAGTATGTATCCATGGTGATTCAGGATAGTATGCTGCGAGAAGACCACTAAAGGCTGGCAGTTGTTCTGAATCAATACCCACCCACGGTTCGAATTCACCTCGACGATGCAGAGACTCGGTGGGACTGTCCTGGGGCAGGCCGCCGTGTTGTGCAACCGGAAATTCATCGCTGGATCGCAGGAGTTCGATGTCGTATTGGGATGGTCGACCCATCCTGTATCGTTGCTGTGTCGTCTCATACCACCCAATATCGTCATGTCGACGAACGAGATCAGCCCAGTACGTATCGTCGTATGCGTCGGGCACCTCAATTTTGGTCGTCAGATGGGGTCCAGCAAAGCAACTCCGTATCGACAACGGTGGCTGTTCACGCTGGGTGGGTGTCTCATCGCTGGGAGACTGCCAGTTGGTTGGCGGTGTGTAATCGACCAACCAAAGTGCAACTTCGAGATCGTCGGCAGCTATTTTTCGGGCGACTACTTTCAGAATGTACGGGCGGGTGTTTGTTGTGAGCTGTTTGAGGAGTTTGCTCAGCGGTGAAAGAGATCCCTCAATGGATCCGTAGGTCCACGATGAAAGTCCCGTACTCGTAGTGGTACTCAATAGCCGATGCGTTAGAGCTGGAGTAGTCCCAGTTGGCTGCATGTCTACGTTCACCCGTGAAATTTCGATGTGGGCTGGGAGTGCTTCTACAAGTGTCGCCCCGAGGAGATTGTGGTATGGCTCTGGGTCAGGGTGTATGGATGGGACAATCCTGAGAAAGTGATTGAGTCGACTGTGAGTTGGAATATAATACGACTCAATTCGCGAGGTCTGATACTCAAACAGTAGTTCGTAGATCGTTCTCGCATGCGGCCCGCACAGCGGTTCGTCAGGATCACCCCGTAGGTCTTGGGGGTTGGTCTGGGTTCCATACCGTGTTAATTGGACTGCCTGAAATGATGTCTGTAGTGTCATTGAATCCGTGGGCCCTCACATTCGAGGGTGATTTTCTGTCGCCGGGGCCTATGAGTGTCCCTTCATTAATTACATACTTAAATTGTTAGTTGGATGATCATCTTTTGAGATGCCGGAGGTGAGTGGGTTACCCAACAAAATCAAAAACTCCAGAGTATATCCAGGAGTGTACAAGAACAGATCCGAACGATCGTATCCGATGCTTCTCGACTCGTTTTTGAACCCGGACAGCGAAAACAGCACGTACTAAACTGTACGATCAGTCTCTGTAACGGAGCTTAAACGACTTTGAGAAATTTCTTGATTGGCTCAACCGGAATGTATAAGTCGATATTCTTGCTAATGCACACACCCCTCATTTCGTCTATTCTGAATTCCAGAATGGTGTGCAGCGGCAGGATACACGAGAGCCGACTTACAGACAAAACACACGAAACACATATAACCAACCAGTACACGTTCTTCAGTCGGTATGAGGTGTAAGCGGATGCATTGTCCAGTCGGCGTCTGTTCGCGACACACCACCGTTTCGAGTGTATCTCTCCTTGTGAGGCTGTCTATTGTGTACAACCAAGGGTTCACATTCGACACGGTGGTGGGTGTATGTCACAGAATCCAGGCTCTGTATATCCTCACTCGTTAGGAACAGACGAAATGAGGGGTGTGTAATCAATATGTCACAGCTAACTGCACTACTTTTATCTCGTTTTTATCGTGTTGGCCACTAACATGACCCTCAGTTCGAGATTGTCGGTTGAGTGTTCCACGTGCTGTGAGATCCGCATGATACGCGTGTATCCGTCGACGAACCGAGATCCAGATATGAATCTCACAACCCACCCACACCTCGTAACGAGTGAAAACAGTCATTCTACAGTGTATTTTCACCTATCCAATTTTTATTGTGTAACTGGTCTGACCCCTCGTTTCGTCAGTTCCGGAATTGGAGAGTGACCGACTACGGTACGACAGACAAAAGATGAAATATAGACATCGAATCGATTAGAATATGTTCCTTGGGTCGACTCCTTTGTTTAAAATACACTACGACTATGAGTGTAATGCCCGATTTTACGCTTCAGAATGTTTGGGATGGCTACGTCCGTTAATATCTAACTCAAAGACTGAATCGCTCACTACTCACCCACACACCACGCAACGAGTGAAAACCGGTATACTAAGCTGTGCTTTTCGAGGCATCCAAGGCTTCAACGATGATCTTGGGATCTCATAGCAGGCGATGTTCAAGATAACTTCCCTGGCTCTGGCCGCCACCCGTGTGATTAGATTCTGTAACGCCAAGGAACGATTGTTCTTTCAACAACCGGTATACTCGATCCTCGGAGAGCGGCTCGGATCCTGCTTGCTCGGCCAACTTTACATACAGTGTGTATATTTTATGTGTGCGAAACCCATCTTGCTCAGGTGAGTCAGCGCTCAAGAGTGCAAGTGCGCGAAGAATGTGTTTCACGTGTGGTGTTGTTCCTTTGATGAGCTTCTCAAATCGGTTTACCTCTGCCTGTGTGACCGCATCGTCGACATGACTGATCGAGACTGTTGTCGTACCTTGTTTTTCTGCAAGACGTCCTGCTTCGTACAACGTATCGATCGCCTTCCGTGCGTCACCGTGTTCCTTTGCAGAGAGGGCTGCAACTTTCGGGATCACACCAGTCTCTAGGACATCTGGTTCGAACGCATCTGTTCGGTTCTCAAGTATTTTTCGCAGCTGATCAGCATCGTAGGGATCAAACACGAGTTCGTTGTCCTGGAGGCTCGAATCAATACGTTCGCTCAGTCGTTCCCGATACTCGATTTTGTTACTAATACAGATCACACCGATGTGTGCTGCAGATTTACCACTCTCACGGGCTCGAGAGAGGCTTCGTAGTAGTTCATCATCAGCTAGCTTATCGATCTCATCAAGAATGACGACAAACGAGTCGACACCGAACTCTGCGAGCAGATCCCAGGTAATATCCCGGTAGTCTGCAGCTGCAATGCCAACTCGTGGGATACTGACATCTGCATCAAGATTTGTTGCCAGCTGGCGTGCCATTTCTCTGCTCGCTTTGGCCTCACTCTGGTAGTCTGAACAATCGACGTACGCATGCTGGAATGTGATCTGATTTGTCGCAGCCTCGCTGTGAGCTTTCCGGGAGACACACCGGGCAACGAGTGACTTCCCGGTTCCTGTTTTGCCGTAGATGATCGTATTTTCAGGTGGCCCGCCAACTGTAGCCGGGCCAATTGCTTGTCCGATGGAGGCTACTTCTTCATCACGACCAACAACACGCTCCAACGGAGGAACGTGGCCGACTCGGAGGAGTTCTCGATCCGCAAACACACCTCCTGTCTTGAATATACTCTCTTCTTGATCAGAGTCCATCTGGTTTCATTTTGATTATATTCGTTCCCAATTATAAATCTGTCTACCTCACAACGAGTGAAAATTTTCTTAGCATCAATAAATGCCGTTTTATACATACTCGCCCTAGTATAAATAGTCTATATTCGAATTAAACACACCACACAACGAGTGAAATGCACTACTACTTCGTGTCTTGATCGTTCTGATACACTCGTTGGATGGTGTGTGTCTGCCACTAGCCGATACAAAATACAGTCAGGGAACGAAGTTTCTCGACTGGATTCGCACTAACTCAAACCTCATGATCATAGCAGCAGAACGACGCTGGAAGCATGATCAGTAGCTTCACTCGTTGGATGGTGTGTGAGCGATACTTCGAGAACTCTTTTCGACCCAGAATTTATTCCCAAATCAGTGTGAGTGAGCTGTGCTATGGCTACCAGTTCGGTTTATCCCGACCACCTTTTTTTACTCGGTGTGGGGTGTGGGTAGATATATTGTGCAGTCGACGATCGTTCGTAACACACCACTGGTTCAAGTGTATATTTGCTAGTGGATACATCTACGGAGTGAAATCGAAGGTTTATATTCGAAACAGGGGGTTAGATTGTCCGGTTATGTATCTCAGAGGAGGCAGTCGTCCACTGCCATGAGTATGATGACTCGTGGTTTGTCAGTGGACTCCTCACGGCGTATCAAAACATCCTGGACACTCATTCGTCAACACCATTCTCTACGACGTTTGTTCATTGATACAGCGTGTCAAAGATTTACTACTCGTTTTTACAAACGGCTTCCCGAAGTTCTTCGAGAAGTTCTGGGTAGTGTTCTTGCAGAACATCGACGTCCGTTTCTAACTCTTCAATTCTACTACGAACACGATGTATTGTTTGATACCGTTTTTCATCAGACACATTAGACTCACCAGAGATCCTTTCTCGATCAGTCGTTGTCATAATAGCGCGGTATTTTCCCACGCCTACAGGTTCGGAGAGCATGTACTTTTACGTTAGTACTGTCGGGTTTTACTTTACAGCATAAATAAGGATTTGCTATGATGCAAAGTATTAAGTCAGTAAAGGATAGACATACAACTAAGAAGTACGGGGTATCGCCTCAGAAAGTGAGGCCGGTGTTGTAGCACCGCCCCCGTGCTTCGCGAGGCACGAAGCATGAAACAGTCCAACAGTCGACTAAATGAATCTGTCGAACAGCCCAGCCAATCACACCCCCATACGCAACTCGTAACCTGTCGACACTGCGGTCGACGTGGCCTTCCCGAACGGATCGCGGCCCACGAGTGTCCCACCCAAACACCGCTCGGGAGACTGACGATTCTCGAACACGCTGGCTCAACACACCAACCACCGCACTCGCTCCCAGTTGACCGCCTCACCATTGAGTGGACGCCCACCGATGGCCCGACACAAACACTCACCTTCAAGTCGACGGCTACAGGCTATGATCGCATCGAATCGACGAACACAGCAACAACGTGGCGTACCGTTGAGACCAAGCCGCTACCACTAACGGTCACGCTCACACGCCCACGCGCGCAGTCGACCATTCAGGAGGGCCACCATGAGTAGTCCCGACGAAGAAGACGTCGACAAAGACGCCACCCCCGGTCGCGGCCAAGGTAAGGGCGAGTGGCTCGAACAACAACTCGCCGAGGCTCTCGAAGCGTGGGGATACATCACCGAGCGTCAAGAGGACATCATCGCCTTGGAAGCCGATGTCATCGCTCGCCGTGAAGAGTTTCGTAACCAACCGCATGATTACATCGTCGCCGAATGCAAAGACTGGACGGACCGTCCAATCCGTCACAAAGCGATCATTCGGCTGTGCTTGCTTGCATTCAGTGCGCGTGCGATGCCGGTGTTGTGCCACACGTCGTACCTCTCTGATCGTGCCTGGCGGTTGGCGCAGGCCTACGACGTCCTCTTGCTCACCCCCGAGGATTTCAAATGGGATGAGCTGCCAGCGCTGACGATCAAACGGCCATCTCGACAGACCACCACCCACCGCCAGTCGAAGTACCCCAGCCAGTTCCGTGCTGTGCGAGCGATTCCACCGATGTTCAAGCGATTTGGGACTGAAAAAGTGTGTGAAGCTCCAATATACGGAAGCCCGATCACCTCGCCGTGTTACGTTGTTGACCGGACAGGCCACGAAGACTACAACGCGACTATTAGGAGATAAAGACCGATCTCGTCGAAAAGCCGAGCACCGTCCGCAATACTACCTGAGCAAATTTTATACGTGCCGTATCCCAATTGAGAGAAATGAGCACTGGCATCGAACCCACAATCACACTCACAAAAGATGGTAGCTGGTGGATTGCAGAAGATACCGAAACCGGTGTCGTCACACAAGGAGAAAACCGAGAAACCGCGCTCAATAATCTTGATGAAGCTCTCAGTGGGTATGCCGGAGAAGGCCAGGAACTCTCAGACTCGGAACTTCGCGCTGCAGGCATAGACCCTGAAAAGAACGTCACTGGCGAACCAGCAGCAGACGATGACGTCTTTGATCTGTAGAGCGCAATGTCTCGCCGGACGTATTCTGGTGAAGAGGTTCGAAAGGTGTTGGTAAAAAGTGACCGAACTCACCGAGACGCTGGAACTCAAGCTCGTGGAACCGAACGTCCACAAGCATCGGAAACTCTGCGAGACGAAACGAGAGTATCAAGACGCGCTCAAAGCCGCTTTCACCGCCAACTGCACCTCACAATCGGCGGCCAACGATGTATGGTCAACTACAACCAGAGCGGGTACGCGAAGAATGAACTCAAAAAGTACGTCTCGCAACTCTGTGGCGGAAGTCACGATAAATCTGACAAAAACCACGTTGCAGGATCTGACTGCGAAACGGTCGCCATGAAACCAAACACGCTCGCGACGAGCCCAAACGAGAAGGCTGCCAACGCCAGTGTGAGAAACCCAAGGGCAGCGACAACGGATGTCGTCAGATAAATCGTGATAACCGAAGCACAGACAAACACAAGACCACCGAACAACGAGAGAACACCGTATCTCCCATAAGAGCTTGTCAGCGGGAGGGCAACAACAATATCTGGGAGAGCCGAGACCCTGAGTGCGGGAACCCCACTCCCATCTGAAGCGATCTCGTTTTGAATAGACTCTGAGAGATAGTAATTATAGTACGTTGGATCCGCATCGCGATCTAAAATACCCCACGCACGCAAATCCGTTAATCGTTGTCTAACGAGTTCGGACTTTGCCTTATCACTCTTAGGGCAGTCGGCGCCGAGTATCTCGTCGACTAACTTTTTGTGTGAGATGGCACTCGAGTCGTCAGTCCCACCGTTTTGATGAATATAACTCACAAACTCATAATGAGAGTATTCGGTAACCTCTTTTGCGTCTTTCTCAATGAGTCGATCGTAAATCTTTGTGGGTAAATCAAACCGATTAGTACTGTCTGGGATACGTATCACTACTCCGTATTTTAACAGTGTGAGTACTACGACATAAACATAGCGTCAAATATATATTTCTTGGACTTAAATAGGATAGTACATTATTTCGATGTACTAAGCGTTTTGATATATATTATTTTCCTATTTTTGGAAGCTACCAAAGTCTGACGGCGAGATAATATCAGCCCTATCCTCGGCTAATACGGACGGTCACAGGACGTCCCGACTTACAACTCAGGATCACTGTCGACCGTCAGACGAACCACGACAATGCAAACAGAACCACCAGCGGCAGCTCTCAGAGCCCACCCGCCATAACAGAAAATGACACAACAATCACGTTTGGTTAGTCGTCAGTCGACCACACAGACGACTAGCCAGCAACGAAAACGGAGGCCCAAATCAAAGCAGTTGTGGCTCCCGAAGGCCGACGATGGATATAGCCGTAAAAGCACCATCCATATCACGCCACCATGTGATCCAGAGTATCTCGAAAAAGCTGGCGACGAACTCAAAGGCGTCCTCGAGAATATCTATGCTAAATTAGTTGATGAGTTCACTGCGACCGTAGAGCTCATCGCCTACCCCCGCCCGGTACCGCTCGATGATGTGGATATGGAGGCGATCTTGTGTTTTGCATTCCACATTTCGCCGTACTATATCGATAACAGACGGACACAAAAACAACTCACAGATTATGACGAACGCATGCTCGCGAAAACAAGTGAGCCTGCATACGATATCGTCAAAGAGCCCCTCCCAGACAACTTCAACGTCGAGGTCGGGACCTTATGCTTGGATCCAATCGCAGTCGGAGGCGGCGTTTCGACGTGTCGCCTACTTACAAAGGACAAAAACGCACTAACACCTGCCGGCAAAGTCGAAGACGATGGGCTCTTGACCATACTGGAGCATCTGACGGACGCTAACGAACCGTTCGTGTATCACGCGCTCACCGAGCCGGGTAAAAGCAAGGACTGTGCAACAGTCCGGCTAGTGACCTTCACGCCAGAGCACAACCATACTGGCAAACGAGGGCTTGCACGACTCGACAGCCAAGGCCACCCAGGAGACCTCGCACGAACGTTCGAGAAAATTAGTGTAACCTCGAATTACAACATCGACACAGAGGCTTACTTTGATATCGACTATACCCACCGCATCGACGGCACCGAATCGTATACCGTCACATACGACGACTCGATGCGCAAGCGGTATCTAACGCGAAGTCAATTCCGCTCGGAAGCCGATGAGGTACTGGAGTTAGTACTTGGCCACCCCGAATTCTACAATCTCTTGGTCGGATCGACAAACCGCGATAAATTGTATGACGACCTTGGCTATCATGCTCGGTTTTGGATCAACGAAACGAGTCTGAGCCACTTTGCAAAGCTGTACCTGCACGCGTATGACATCAACCCATGGGTGTATGCACCAGCGCGTAGCGCACCGGAGTTTGAGCCTCATGAAGGTGACAACACGGAAGCCCAAACAGACTGGACACAGCCAACAGCAGAACTTGAGACAACGACTCGTCACCAAACTGACGGCAGTAATGCACATATCAAATTTGGTAAGCGATTTGCACATGCAGCACGAGCCAGCGGTGACCAAATCAGCAGAGTCGATCAAGATGGGAGCTCGCAATCGGATTATGGGCTCTCTCCAGAAAACGGTCGCATCCATATCGTCGAGAAACAAGTCGACAGCGATATTGTCGCCGTCGAACCCGAATGGCGCAACAGCACCAAATTCTCGAACGTATTGATAAACGTCGAGCGAGCAATTGCAAATGACCAACACGTCATTACCGTGTTCCCCAACGAACCGCTCGCAAAGCGTGCCTACGAGAACCTGTTAGTGCCGTTCAAGAAGGTCACCGAACGCGGTGCACACCTCTTTACACTATCCGATTCAGTGCCGAAGATAGACGGGACCAGACTCGTGATGCCGGCTGGCGAACACTCTTTGTGGTATCTCACCCCTGATGGTGAACTTGTACTCTACGTTGACGGCAAAGAAGTTGCTCGCTGTGATGCTGAAGCTGACCTCACGACCGTAGAGTATGACTGTGCAACCGCCACCAGAGTAGACGGCAATATGGTCGTCACAACGCCGACTGGCGAGACGATTACCTACAAGACCGACGAGGCATACAAACGAGAGTGGTCGCAGGTAGCACTGCCACATGTCCCAATCGACATCAGCTATCTCGAGTACGTCACCATCATGTACGAGACAGGAGGCAAGAACGAACAGACCGGAACCTTCCGCGAGTACGAGCCGTATCCCGACTGGGTCGACGCCAGCAAGCCATCCCAGCGATACAACAAGTTTGGGGAGCATATCACTGGGACATTCGTGATTGAGGCTGACGGCTCCGAACTCTCGCTCAAAGAGTGTCACAATCGCATGATGCACATCTACGAGCGCTGTACGGCCAAAAAGCAACCCAAGCTCAATTGGTTCGGTCGCGGACTCCCAGACTACATTGACCGCAAAGACGGTGAGGGCGGCAAAAAGATCCTCGTCGACCACACGTGGGTGTTCCCACGAGGACTTGTCTCGCCACACCTGCCTGGTGTCGACCCAGACGCAGAGTTAGATAGACTCAAGTAACTGCTGACACCCGTTGTGGTCATCGATCTACGACAGCTCTAATCGAACCCGTACTATCCCAACGTGGGAGTAGTCGGGTCGTATGATGTGATTTTTCCAGCCTCCTCGCTCGCTTCGCATACGCTTTGGTCATTCATTGAGGTTGAAATCTCCATTTTGAATTATGTGGGACAGGAGAAAAACCCCACAGCACCACACCGCTGGTTTGATACCTCAAATTATATTTGTAAAACTCATGTCTTGTTCGATTCTCAGTAAAAATAGGAGCTTGTTGGCCTCCAGCACAAATATACTAATAATGATAGTATAGCGTGTGATTTAGAGCATCACGTGAAATTTTAGACTTCAAAATAGGACTCAAAATAGTGGCGTATACGAGGATCTCGGTCAACCTAACGATGCGTACAATCTTACATACAGAGTATTGATATCTCACTACAGTACAGTCCGTTTGCCACCAGCAGCACCGCAAGCAGCACCGTAGCGGTACCGTTGTAGCACCGCAGTAGTTTTGGTACTAATCGATAGACTGCAGTACCAAAGAGGTACTGCACTGCGACTAATATAGTAGTAGTAAGAAAAGAAAATAGGGTTGCAAAGAAAATCGTCATTCCAGGGGCGACCCCAGTGGATGTGTTGGAAAAGACTTCCCGAAGGTGGTCCCCTGAAATGCTCTCGAGAATTCAGAGATTAGTTTGTACAATCGGGATGTTGCATATTCGATCGATAACCAAACTATCTATGTCAGTTTGAATACTAAATAGCCAGTCGACAGACAACGTTAATAATTGACAACCAAGACTGTGGCACAGAATCATTCGCTCTCAATTACTCAGTACTCTGGAATATCGAGGCCTCACGAACATTTCGATAGGAAGACGGCTCACCGAAAATGTAGCCAAGAACAACGAGATTTGCTGTGTATCTAAGCGTTGATACCCCCTTGCTGGCATCATGATAAGCGTGCTCCTGGAGAGGTGCGATCTGCCCTCGATTAGACTATTCGGAGTCGGTATGAGTGATCCAGGAGGATGGACGGTTACTCAGACAAAAGGTATCTCTTCGTTCAATGGGTAGGAAGTCATCTACCGTCGACATTGATTGTGCTAGGTGTGGACCTCGATTGGTTCATGTTTGATACGAGCTAGTCGATAGGAATGGTGACTGAACGGTGTAGTATACCAGAGAAACTACGGCTCTCAAACAGCACACTCAATCGGAGTCAGACTGCACCGGATTTGTTGTGGTATCATAGCCTAACCGAGTCCAACGCTCGCAGCAAGTAGGGCCGTCGACCGAATGGCCTCGAAGGTAAACCGGCAGTCAACCATCACCGCTTGACCCTTTGGGCCGGGGGTGGTCTGAAACTTCTATCCGTGGGTCCCTCCTGGAATATGCTCACAGCCAGCATCTACAACTACAACCTCTACTACTACTATATTAGTCGCGCCACAGTACTGCTGGGTCAGTCACGTCTTGCGATTAGCAACGAAAATACCGCTCCATTACAGTAGAGTACAGTTAGTACTGCTACTGGTACTGCTTGTGACATTTGACCACGCCTGTGAGAGTACAAATTGGAACACAGTATATAGGTTTTCGAAAAAAGTCCCCCTGTGAACACCGAGATTCTTCCACGTGAAATAGAAGTTCAATAAATATTCAATATATCTACTGGCAGTCGATATCTTTTGGAAAGAGGAATTCCAAACCGGCTTAGTCGATAATCGACTCTAAGGACTGGGTTGTTTCGGTAACAGTCTGCTCCCAACTGAACTCCTCGTCCAGACTAACTGTTGAATCGGTACGTAACAGTTCACAAAACCGTTTGGAGAACTCTATTTGGTTCTGTCCCCTCCACGAACGAAACGGCCTCTCCGAACGCTGCACGGACCTGGGGCAGATTAGAACTGACGACGGGGAGGTTTGATGACAACGCCTCCATAATCGTCCGCGGTACACCTTCAGCTCGACTGGGAAGTACCAACAGATCCCCAATGCGATACATAGCTGGCATCTCATCGTACGGAACCTGGCCGAGAAACGTCACCGCCTCCCGAATACCCAACTCAGTAGCCAACGTCTCCAACCATGCTTGAAGCGGTCCCTCACCACACAATACCAGTTCAGCATCGGGATACTCCTCACGCACCCCAGCAAACGCCTCGACAGCTATCTCCGGTCGCTTCCCCTCGACCAGTCGACCAACGAACAACACTACTGGCCCATCACTCTCATTGACCTCCTCCCGCGCCTAAAGTCGCGGGAATCCCACCATGGGATTTCAGGCCGAGCGTGGCCCTAAGGTTTCAAGACGCATACGTTCCAAGCGTCTCTTGCTGGGTGTCAGCATCGGCTTGGCTGTCTTGTGGGACGGTCAAACGTCCCCCTTCCTCAGCCGAGTCATCGCCACTCGTGTATTCTCTTGAATGGCTCTCTCCGCTGAGGTAGCGGTCTGCAATATTGAGCGCGGCGTTAACGTCTGCTTGGTACTCCGAAACCCAACACTCCGAGTTGGAACACTTGAATGTCGCCTGCTTCGGACGGTAGCCCGTCTCTCCGCAACAGTGGCACGTCTTTGAGGTGTACGCGGGATTTACCGTCTCGACACGAACCCCTTTCTCAGCCGCTTTGTAGCGAATCTGAGCGTGCATCTTGGCGAACCCCCATCCGTGGAGACGGCGGTTCATGAACGCACCATAGTCCATGTTCTCACGGATATGAGTCAAGTCTTCCAGAACCAGTACGGGATTCTCGAATTGCTCGGCGTAGGTGACGACCTCCGACGTGACCGTATGAAGAATGTGATCGATGTATCGCCACAACTCGTCACCGTAGGACTCTGCTATACGTTCGCTTCCGCGTTTCTGAAGGCGTCGAGTTGCCGTGAAGTACGTCTCACGGAGTTGTCGGACTCGCTTACCTTCGTCGTTCCAGAGGTTGGGTGCAGTCGGGGAGCCGCGCTCGTCACGGTGACACACCGTTAACAAAGAGGCTTCCCCGATGTCTACCCCAATCGGCGTTTCCGCCGAACTGGTTACCCGTTCCTCCACGTCTCGCGTAGCGACGATGTGGAAGTACCACTCGCCGTCACGGTCGAACAGCCGACACTCGCCCATCTTCGCGTCCCCCGCGTGCAACGCTTCCAACCACTCCCGCTGTTCGGGATTCGGTTGCGCGGGCAACCAGAGGTGGTAGTCGTCGTGGTGCGGGATTTTGACGCACCACTCGATGGCGTTCTGTGGTTTGTGGTCGAGCTTCGGGCCTTCGTTCGTGAACCGAACGGGATGGTCGTCGTGAAGCTCTTTCGCGTCGTAACTTCCCCCACAGAGTTGCGGGACGTACTTCTTGAGCGCGTTCTTCGCATACCCACTCAAGTCGTAGTTGACCACTACGTCGTTGGCCGCCGACTGTGTGGTGCAGTTGGCGGTGAACGCGGCTTCGAGCGCATCTTGGTACGCTCGTTTCGTCTCACAGAGTTTGCGGTGCTTGTGGGTGTTCGGTTCCACCAGTTTCAGTTCCAGCGTCTCGGTGAGTTCGGTCACTGTTCGTCCTCCTCGTGACGCTGGATGTATTTCTCGACTGTCTCACTCGAAACGTGTCCTGCTGTTCCCGCGTAGTAGCCACGCGCCCACTTGATTTTCTCGCCGTCGTGGTCGGCGTAGCGGTGGTTGTATTTCCGCGAACTGATGCCTTTGAACCAGTTGGCGAGAAGTGAGGGGGCGTGCTTCGGCGGGCTACTGACGAACAACTGGATGTGGTCGGGTTGGACGGTCAGGTCGATAATCTCCAACCCCTTCTCATCGGCTATTTCGTGGAGGATGTCTCGTACACGGGTTGCAACGTCACCGACGAGTACCGATTGACGGTACTTCGATATCCACACTATGTGATAGTTGAGGTTGTACGTTGCGTGCCGTGTGGTCTTCATCCGTACTACACACTATGTCTCTGTAGTCTCTTAAACTATCGTACACGGTGGGAAATCCCGCTGTGCTATCGTCGGTGGTTGTGTACGCTATTGTCCGCTTGACCCGCGCCTGAAGACGCGGGTATGCGCTCGCACTCTCAATCAACTCGCTTGTCGACCTTACTTTACCTCAAGCTCGGTCGTATCGGGTCCGCGATCAGGCTGTTTCGCTGTCTTCGGCAAGAGCGAGACACGATTAGAGCGTGCTGATAAGAGCGGCATGGACCAATCGAAAACATATACAGATATATTGGAATACAAATCCAACACGTTGTATGGTTATCAAACGCCTCCGCACGATATATGAGAGGATTGTCGGGAAGGACCAGTCCCCCTCTGAAGAAGCCGAAAATGAAGGCTCTACTGAGGGCTTTGAGACGCCTGATATGGAAGAGGTTCTCAGAGAGAACCAGACCGCAGACGAACTTTAACGTAGGATCACTGGGTCATAAACGACTGATTTTGATCCTCGAAGATCTGTGAGAGGATAGACCGCCGCAAGCGCGGCACTGGCCGTCTCGTGTCTCAATGCATCAGTATCCGGTCTGCATACAGTACACCTGTGTCGATCAGGCCACTGGGCCTTCAGGCGTGATCTGCTAGATTCCTGCTACAGAACGCCTATTGGTCGTATCTGTCAGTTCATCGTTGAAGAAACACTAGACAGTACCCCCAACAGAATTAGATTTCCGAAGCGATAGTCACACCCCACCATGTCGGGTGTTCGGAGACGATAGCAAAGAACACACAGAGAGAAGAAGAAACAGTATCAAAAGAAACCACTCACACACCCCGTACCAAGCAAAAAGACGATCGACAATATGAATTTGAGCAACCTCGATGTCATTCCCTTTTAGAAATTCACTCGAAGCAAGCGTTAAGCACGAACAGACAAACCAGACGGTATGTCACCAGATCCTACCCCATCGTCGGCGGTCGTCTTGGCCGCCGGTGAGGGAATCCGACTCCGACCCCTCACGGCCAACCGGCCAAAACCCATGCTGCCAGCGGCCACGCGTCCAATTCTCGAACACGTTCTCAACGCCCTCATCGACGCCGGCGTCGACGATATCCACCTCGTCGTCGGCTACCAAGCGAACCGTGTCCGCTCGCATTTCGGTCCGACCTACCGCGAGGTTCCGATCACCTACCACACCCAACGAAACCAACTCGGCAGTGGCCACGCGCTCCTTCAAGCCCGTGATGGTCCCGAAGGCTCGTTTCTGCTCGTCAACGGCGACCAGATCGTCGACCACCGGATCGTCGAGGCGGTCGGTGATTCCCATGGGGACGCGGCGACGATGGCGGTCGTCGAAGGTCCGGAGGCAGTCGACTACGGCGCGGTCAGTCTCGACGACGACGACGAGATTACGGAGCTGGTCGAGCAGCCAGCAAGCGGCGAGTTTCGACTGTTCAATGCGGGGGTCTACGCGTTCAGTCAGCGGATCTTCGAAACGCTCGAAACGCTGTCGGTCGAACGGGGCGAACTCCCCCTCACCGAGGCAATTCAAGCGCTGATCGACGACGAGAGCCACGCGGTCGAGGGTATCCGGACCGACCACTTCTGGATGGACGCAACCCACCCGTGGGACCTGCTGTCACTCTCCCGGGAACTGCTGTCCCGCGGCTGGGTCGACGTCCCGACCGCCGAGCCCGACATCCACGTCGCCGAGTCGGCCCATATCCACCCCGAAGCGACGCTCGTCGGACCGGTCGTCGTCGACAGCGACGCCGTCGTCGAGGCCGGGGCGGTCGTCGGCCCCTACGCCGCCGTTGGCGCGAGCGCGACCGTCGGCGCGGGGGCAGTGCTCCGGGATGTCGTCATCGATACCGACACCGCGATCGGCCCCAACACCACCGCGATCGAACTCGTCGCCGGCCAGGGCTGTGAGATCGGCCCGGCGCTCACCGCCGGGGGTGGCCCCGCGGATGTCGTCCTTGACGAGGAGGTCTACAGCGACGTCGACCTCGGCGGGGTCATCGCCGATCGGGTCGACGTCGGCGGTGGCGCGACTCTCGAACCCGGCGCGCTGGTCGGCCCCGACGCGACGGTCAGCGACGGGGTCGTGGTCCGTGGCCACATCGATGCCGGCAGCGAGGTGGTCCGCTGATGTGTGGGATCGTCGGCTGCATCGGTCGCGGCGAGGGCACCGTCGACGTCCTGATGGACGGGCTCCGCAGTTTGGAGTACCGCGGCTACGACTCGGCGGGGATCGCGCTGGGCCCCTCGATGGACGTGTTCCGCAAGTCCGGCGAACTCGACGCCCTCGCGGAGGTCGTTGACGCGACCGAGCCGACCGGTACCTACGGCATCGGCCATACACGCTGGAGCACCCACGGCCCCCCGACCGACCGCAACGCCCACCCGCATACCGATGAAAGCGGGCGGGTCGCGGTGGTCCACAACGGGATCATCGAGAACTACGCCGCACTGAAGGCCGAACTCGAAGAGACGGGCATCACCTTTACCAGCGACACCGACACCGAGGTCGTCCCGCATCTGATCGCCCAAGCACTCGACGCCGGCGTCGACCCCGAAACCGCGTTCCACGACACGGTCGACAGACTGGAGGGAAGCTACGCCATCGCCGCCGTCATCGACGGCACCGAGCGGATCTTCGCGGCCCGGCAGGGCTCACCACTGGTCATCGGCGTCGGCGAGGGGGCGACCTATCTCGCCAGCGACGTGCCGGCGTTCGTCGACCACACCCGCAATGTCGTCTTCCTCGAAGACGGCCAGCGCGTCGTCGCCACGCCCGACGGCTACGTCGTCCTCGACAGCGACCGCCAGCCGGTCGACGTGGCCGTCAAAACGGTCTCCTATACGGCCGAAGACACCGGCAAGAGTGGCTACGACCACTACATGCTCAAGGAGATCCACGAACAGCCAACCGCGCTCCGCCAGTGTTTCTCCGGCCGGGCCGACGCCCTCGATGGGACGATCACACTCGAAGAGGTCGACGAGATCCCCCAGCCCGATGCGGTCCAGTTCGTCGCCTGCGGGACCTCCTACCACGCCGCGCTGTACGGCGCGGCGATCCTCCGGGAGATGGGGATCTCCGCGGAGGCGTATCTCGCCAGCGAGTACGCCCTGTCGCCGCCGCCGGTCTCGCTAGGCACGCTCGTCGTCGGCATCACCCAGAGCGGCGAGACCGCCGACACACTCGCCGCGCTGCGTGACGCCAAGAGCCGCGGTGTCAGCACGCTCGCGCTCACGAACACGGTCAACTCGACGGCCGCCCGCGAGTGTGATCACGCGGTCTACATCCGTGCCGGACCCGAAATCGGGGTCGCCGCAACCAAGACGTTCTCCTCACAACTGGTGGGCTGTAATCTGCTCGCCGAGGAGTTGGTCGACG
>Ga0306915_100027_pt1 | contig 86186 bp, 37 predicted proteins | sample AntDeeMetag20061_FD_190427 | JGI IMG/M metagenome (GOLD analysis project Ga0306915, IMG submission 190427) | Saline lake microbial communities from Deep Lake, Antarctica - Metagenome TFF 2006 #1 (v2) (version 2) | ecosystem: Environmental > Aquatic > Non-marine Saline and Alkaline > Saline... | reverse complement strand
GCCGCTTGCGCTAGGCCGCTTGCGCTAGGCCGCTTGCGCTAGGCCGCTTGCGCTAGGCCGCTTGCGCTAGTCTCTTGCCCCGGGAATGGACTTTTGGACTTTTTGACTTTTTGTCCGAAACAAAGTCGAAACCTAGCCTTCCCTCGTCAAGGTCAGGCCTATATATATAGGCCTGACCTTGCCTAGAGAGTGAGGTCCCCTCCTATATATAGGGGCGCAGCCCCTATATATAGGAGGGGATCCTAAAGGGAGCGCGCTTTAGCGCGCTCCCCCTCATTTCTTCCTTAAGATTAGGTCTTATAAACAGATGAAAGTATTTTGAAGTAGTGTAGTTTAAAAATTTTGTATTTTAAAACCAATACTTCACTATTTTGACAGATAATGATAATATAGTACTAGCACACAATTAGTTAAAAAAAATTATATATAAATATATAAATATTTATAAATTTAGAAATATGCCAACAAGATTTATTAGACAATATATAGACTATTATTATAACTCTTCTAAGCCCTACTATAGGTACAAGGATGTTGGGGTTTTTAACCCGGACCTTGCATTTTATCGTTATCCTGATTGTGAAACAGAAGACCAATTTGATAATGGTCGTAAAAAACATTACTCCATCTCGTTAGATGAATATATTTAGGGCGTTAGTTGGGAAGATCCAGATAATTACCCAACAAATAAAGATTTACCAAGTCATGTGGGTTGGATTCGTGACGAAGAAATTGGAATTGCTTACGACCAATCGACTGCTGACGAAATGTTGACTTGGTTGTTCGCAGATAGACAACATCCGGAGTGGTTTGAAAAAAATAAACCTGCAAAAAAAACATTCCCAAACACGCCTGCCCGTGAGGGGGGCGTTTTGCTTATATAATGCATTCTAGGGTTCTTGAAAAATTAATAATGCCTAATACTCCTGCCCTTATTTTGGACATAAAATTGTTAGATTCTAACAGAACAGATTTAGAACGTAATATTTTATGGCCCCCCTCACGGGTCAGGAGGACCTTTTAGACGAAAAGGTCAGAAAAAACTCTTATGTAATGGAGTATATAAAAGATAAAATTTTTGACCCAAATGTAATAAAGCATATAAAAGAGAAATTTTTTGACCGAATTTAGTCTGAAGTTGATAACGGGAGTTATATGAAGAATAACTATGAATTATTCTTAACTAAAACGTTAGCTTCAAATTCTCATTATGATAGTTGCACAATAAAAGGAATAGAAAAACGTCTCACAAAACCTGCGGTGGAAAAAGAACCCGCTCAAATAGTTGAACCGCAGGTTCAATCTGCGGTGCAAGACGAAGCAGTTCAAGAAAAAGCTGCTCCAGTGGTTGAACCTGCGGTTCAATCTGCGGTGGCAAAAGAACCCGCTCAAGTGGTAAAACCGCAGGTTCAATCTACGGTGGAAGACGCAGCAACCCAAGAAAAAGCTGCTCAAGTGGTTGAACCGCAGGTTCAACCTGCGGTGGCAAAAGAACCCGCTCAAGTGGTTGAACCGCAGGTTCAACCTGCGGTGGCAAAAGAACCCGCTCAAGTGGTTAAACCGCAGGTTTAATCTGCGGTGGAAGACGAAGCAGCCCAAGAAAAAGAGCTTTTTACACAATTAACAATACACCTAAAAAATTTTATTAAAGAAAATTGTGTTTTTAAATCTTCAAATTACAAGGCAACTTCATACTCCATAAGCGTGTTCAGAGATTCTTTTTTGAAATGGTTAAAAACCAACTACCCAACACAAAAAATTCACCCTAAATTCATTCTTCAACTCTATTTCAACATTAACAAAATAACTACCCAATTCTTTAATAGGGGAACTCTTTCAGTTAGTGCGCGTGATGCGTCAGGAAAACGTTTTGTACGTTTGTAAAATATAACTATGAAAAACCTGCTTCCTATAAATCTTACCAAAAATGAAATGAAAATGCATGATATCCAATTCTGTAAAGATTTTACAGAAGTAGGTAAAGATTTAAGAGATTAGTTTTTGTTCATTTCTTCATTTTTTTAAGTGAAGGTGACGTCTGAAGACGTGACCCAATCTGGTATGAATTTAGAAAAGTGAGGTTCATGTCTTCAGACGTGACCCGCTCTGAGATGAAATTCTTAGGTCAAGCCTTAAACCTTTAAGGCTTGACCTAAGAATTTTCTTTACTATCTAGGTCCCCTCCTATATATAGGGGCTGAGCCTTACCTCACTCTCCCATATATATAGGTATATAGGTCAGGCCCCCCTCACGGGATATATGGGACCCGTGAGGGGACCTCACTCTATAGCTCCCCTCACGGGTAGGTAAGGTCAGGCTGTGCCTTAACCTTACGGTCTTGCTACCGCACAGGTACGGTGCCCCCTGAAGGGGAAAAACCGTCCCTTTACTTATTGTCCAAAACAAAGTTTCGCAGTAAAAGTCGCGAAATTTATTCGCGACTTTTTGTCCAAAACAAAGTTTCGTACTCGCGAACCTAGCCTCGCGAATAGCGGGGCTATTCGCGAGGCTAGGTTCGCTCGGAGAGTCGGACCCGTGAGGGTGGCGTCCCCCGCCCCTGGCGGGACGGGGCGTCTCCCTCACGGGTTGGCCCCGTGAGGGGCGCCAACCCGTGAGGGACGCCGGCGGACCCGTCCCGCCCCTGGCGGGACGGGTCCGACCCAATTCCGACTCCCCCCAAAGGGGGAGCGAACCTACCCCCCCGAAGGGGGGGAGCGCCGCCCCCCTCACGGGCCCGTGAGGGGGGCCCCTAAGGGGATCGGCGCGAGTACCAGCGTCCCCCGCCCCTGGCGGGGGACGCTGCATACGCCAATTCCGAGCGCGTCCCCCGCCCCTGGCGGGACGGGTTGGCGTCCCTCACGGGGCAAACCCGTCAGGGACGCGTCCTCCGTCGGATTTTTGTAGGTTCCCCTCACGGGTCTCCTGCCCATATCCCTCCCCCCGTAGGGGGTCCCCTCACGGGGACCCCCCTACGGGCGGAGAGCGGACCTAAAGAAAATTCTATACCGTAACAAAATTCCTTTATAAAGGAATTTTTCCCCCCCTTATATCCGCGGGGGGGAGGGATCGACGATGTTTTCGTATAAAACATCGTCAATAGAATTTTATTCGATAAAAAAAACATAAGAAGATCGAGATCTCTGGGTTGTTCCAAAGCCAGTGAAAGCCACACCTATTATGAAGCGGATGAGTAATTTCTTTAGTTAATTTAATGAAAATGACAAAAAAGATATGTGTAAAACTAGACCCGTCGAGGATGTTTCATTGGAACATAACGGGGTCGACATATACCGGTTGTTCCCCCCCTATATAGACCTATATATACCTATATATACCTATATATATATAAGGGGGGAGGAACAATTCACAAGGTATAAATATACTATATATCTTAATAAAAATAGAACATAAATTTCACAGTATGATTATTAACCCCATAATTAAGAGTTTTCGCGATTCTATCAAAATCGCAGATTCAGATCCAGTTTGAAAACGTTTTAAATCGGTTACAATGCCGGCAAATACCGTACGGGTTGCGTACATTTTACTATCTGCGCGAAGCTATAGCTTCCTGGACCCCACGTCAAAGAACACTATAGCAGGTGTTTCATTTCTTTTTACTGATGGTGTACCTATGCACGAAGAAGAGAATACTGGTAAGGGGATTTCTCTTACTAGTTTCTCAATAACAGATAATAAGACTTACCAATCTTTTAACAAAATACCGGAACCGCCTATTGGCGTATTCTGTGATATTCGTATTGGCAAAAAGTCTTCGCTAAAATCTGTTTATTATTTTGAGCAAATTCTTCAAAGTGCTCAAAAACCAAAAGTTGAGCAAGGTCAAGTTGACCTTGGACAAATTGAAAATGGGAATTGAACTGAAGGGGGGTATTTAATGACTGATCAATTCAATAACCCCGAATTTAAAGGTTTTGGCAATACCGCAGAAACAGAAAGCGCTGCCTATTATTCGACAACACAAACGTCTTCACTAGACAAAACACTTACACAAAAAACAAAAACCGTTATTTCATTTGATATGTGGGAAGCATGCAATGACAATTATTCAACTAATCCACTTTTTAGACATGCTTTCCGTATTACTCAACATCCCGAAAATCAGCATTTATTTGACTCTCCTGAACTACTCGAAGAACAATTGCATGCACTGAGTGCTTCCGAGTTCACTTTCCAAATTGAACGTGGAGAAATTACACAAAAGCTACATTTTCAAGGATACGTGAAGCTCCCAAGTAAAATTCGCTCTAAGCAACTTGCGAAAATGCTTAATCCAATTGCTTTCGGAATCGAGGTAACTTCGGCTTTTGATGAAAAAGCTCTTATCCGCTATTGCCAGAAGGAGGAGACTAGGGTCGAAGGACCTTGGTCTCATCTCTCCAACTTATCGTGAAGAAGATTTAAACGACGTTATCAATAAGCCATAATTATGGCAGCAAAAACTTAATGAATTCCTTGAATCAAAAGCTGATCCGCGACGTATTTATTGGATCTTTGATCCCACGGGGAATACAGGGAAGTCCTCGTACGTCAAGTATCAGGTTTACAAAGGAAACGCACATATACTTTCTCCCGTAGGGGGGACCTTCAAAGAGATTTGTTCCACGCGCGGCGAATGAACAAAGATAAAGATATTGTATTTTTCGATTTTACTCGATCGACGCCAAAATTTGTCGATTACAACCAACTCTTTTCTACGATCGAAACAATAAAAAATGGGCTAATGTTTTCTGGTAAGTACGAAAGTAACGACGTAATTACCGCTATTCCAAATGTTATTTGTATGTCGAACTTTTTACCACCGCAACCTAGTCTTTTATCGATTGACCGTTGGTCGATTTCCAGAATTGGTGGAGAATCGAAAACTCTACGTACTATGTCGCCAAAAGAGTGCAATGTCCGCGTTTTTCCTATATATAGGAAAAACGCGTACGAGCGAACGATCCCCTTATATATATAGGGGATCGTCGCTCCCCCCCTTCGGGGGGGTAGGTTCGCTCGCAGAGTCGGACCCGTGAGGGTGGCGTATGCGTCGTAATTGGCCCCGTGAGGGGCGCCAACCCGTGAGGGACGCCGGCGGATTTGGCCCCCGTCCCGCCAGGGGCGGGGGCGGCCAAATCCGACCCAATTCCGAGCGCTTAAATTGCGTCCCTCACGGGGCAATTTATGCGACCTCCGTCGGATTTTTGCGTCCGCAAAAATCCGAGCGCTTATTACGCTAAAGCGTAATAAGCGACCTTATTACGCTTTAGTGCGAAGGTCGCATATTCCGCTTCAGCGGACCCGTGAGGGATGCGCTAGGATTTGTCCGCGGACAAATCCGACTTCAGGTCGCTTATTACGGAGCGCTTGCGCTCTGCGAAGCGCTCAGCTACGCTGAAGCTTCGCACTAAAGCGTAATAAGGTCGCTTATTACGCTAAAGCGTAATAAGCGCTCGGATTTTTGCGGACGCAAAAATCCGACACTAGGATTTATGTAGGTCCGCTCTAAGAGCGGACCTACATAAATCCGACGTAGGTCGCATAATTTGCCCCGTGAGGGACGCAAACCCGTGAGGGATGCGCTAGGAATTCGCCCCGTGAGGGTCGCGATCGCGAATTCCGACTGAGCGCTTCGCAGAGGTCGCTTCCCTCACGGGTTTGCCCTCCCCCCTACGGGGGGGGACAAATTAAGCGCTAGGAATTGTCCGCCCCCCCGCAGGGGGGAGGGGGACAATTCCGACGCAAGTCGCAGACTTCGAACCCCCTTTTGATAAAGGGGGTTCGAAGATCTGCGAGTTGCTCGAAGGGATTTTCGCGCCTGACGCGAAAATCCCTTCGACAAGCGCTCCGTAATAAGCGACCTTATTACGCTTTAGTGCGAAGGTCGCATATTCCGCTTCAGCGGACCCGTGAGGGATGCGCTAGGATTTGTCCGCGGACAAATCCGACTTCAGGTCGCTTATTACGCTAAAGCGTAATAAGCGCTAGGATTTTTGTAGGTCCGCTAGGAGAGCGGACCTACAAAAATCCGACGTAGGTCGCATAATTTGCCCCGTGAGGGACGCAAACCCGTGAGGGATGCGCTAGGAATTCGCGATCGTGATCGCGAATTCCGACTGAGCGCTTCGCAGAGGTCGCTTCCCTCACGGGTTTGCCCTCCCCCCTACGGGGGGGGACAAATTAAGCGCTAGGAATTGTCCGCCCCCCCGCAGGGGGGAGGGGGACAATTCCGACGCAAGTCGCAGACTTCGAACCCCCTTTTGAGAAAGGGGGTTCGAAGATCTGCGAGTTGCTCGAAGGGATTTACGCGCCTGACGCGAAAATCCCTTCGACAAGCGCTCCGTAATAAGCGACCCCCTCACGGGGACCCCCCTACGGGGGGAGAGCGGACCTAGAGATCTCGAAGAAAATACTATAAATATAGGATTTTCTTCGAAATGAATTTATTCTCAACTACCGCAAGTACGAGGAAAAAGACCCGTAAGGGCTGCGCATAAAAAATCGACGGAAAAGTCCGCGTATTCTAGAAAGAACTCGAAAAAGAAAACGTCGACTAACAATTCAAAATATGGCGGACTTTTATATGATCCGGATCACCAAAATGAAAACATTTATATTGCACAACCTTATATACCGGATCCCGCTCTACTTCAACGTTGGGGTAACTAAGTTACAGCTTTTTTTTTCATATATAAGTATAGTACTATAAGATAATACATTTCATTTGTGTTGCTTATGGTACTATACTTATATACCCACTTTTGTGTAGTTCCAAGATAACAATACGTAGTCGGGGTATTTAGATTTTTTCAACAGAACGCAAATAAGCACACTAAATATAAACCTGGACCTCTCTTAATTGTTCGATAGGAACAATATAGAGTCGGAATGTGTAGGTTGTACCAAACCCCTATATATATAAGGGGGCCACGGAGAGTATAAAGGTCGCGATTGTTCCAAACCCCCTATATATAGGAGGGGCGCAGCCTGACCTACGCCTAGAGAAGGTCAGGCCTATATATATAGGCCTGACCTTCTCTAGGGAAGGCTAGGTCCCCTCCTATATATAGGGGGCCCCCCTCTCTAGGCTAGGTCAGGCCCCCCTCACGGGATATATGGGTCTGACCTATTTACTCTATTTTTATTATTATTCACTTTTTATCCCTTATTAAAGGGAAAGTTCAAAAAAAAAATAAGAAAAAATCTGACCTTTACTCCCCTTATTAGAGGGGTTTTCCTTTCATTTTGACCTTTTCTATATAGGCTTATCTTTTCTATATAGGCTTCTTTCTAATATATAGGCTTATCTATAATATATAGGCTTATCTATAATATATAGGCTTCTTTCTAATATATAGGCTTATCTATAATATTATAGGCTTATATATATATATATATAGGCTTATATATATAGGCTTATCTATAATATTATAGGCTTATATATATAGGCTTATATATATGGGCTTATATATATGGGCTTATCTATAATATTATAGGCTTATATATATAGGCTTATATATATAGGGGGGAAACTTCGCACATAAAAGATGGGGGAGACTTTAGACTTTAGACTTTAGACTTTAGACTTTAGACTTTAGACTTTAGACTTTAGACTTTAGACTTTAGACTTTAGACTTTAGACTTTATTTGTATACTTTTTGGTAGAATTGGTATTATTGGTAGAATTGGTATTATTGGTATTATTGGTATTATTGGTATTATTGTAGACGTATAATTCTTTTTTTTTACCTTGGAAGAGACCCTCTCTTTTTAGTAAGAACGTTTGATTATATTACTATAAACCAAAGGCTTCAAAGACCTTTATGTATTAATAATAACAATTATCTTGTAAAATTATTTGTTACAATATAACAAGTCTCCTAACTACAATAAGGGTTTTTAGGTAATAAACCCTTCTCCTCTCCATAGATACTACCTTACCTAATAAGTAGCTTCTTATATGCCTAATAGGCTTGTTAGGATAAATACAATTTTAAAGCCTCAACACGGTAAAAGGGACTTCGTGCTTCATTACGAGCGGACTCGCAAGTATCGTCCCCCTCCCCCCTGCGGGGGGAGGGGTCGGATCGTCCGACCCCCCCGCAGGGGGGAGGGGGACGATAGGTTTTTTTGACGACTTCGACTTCGGAAAAAACCAAGCCATGCCTGACATAACTTACGCACTATTAAAGAGGGTACACTACGCCTTAGATTTTAAATCTGAAAAGTACAAATCAAATAGAGTTTCAATTTAAAAACGTCGAAGTTTTAAATCTCGAATATATCCCCCCGAAGGGGGGGAACTCTTTAGGTCCGCTCTCCTGCCCCTGAGGTAGCTTATTAAGCTTTAGCTTAATAAGCTAGCATTTTAAGCTAAAGTCCGAAGCTTCAGGTAGCTTATTACGCTTTAGCGTAATAAGCTACCTTATTACGTTAAAGCGTAATAAGCTACCTTATTACGGAGCGCTTGTCGAAGGGACCCGTGAGGGACGCGCCCCCCTCACGGGGAGGGAGGCGCGTCCCTCACGGGTCCCTTCGAGTGCGAGCGAACTAGCCTCGCTAGTCGCTCCCCCCCTTCGGGGGGGTAGGTTCGCTCGCAGAGTCGGAATTGGGTCGGATTTGGCCTACGGCCAAATCCGCCGGCGTAATTGGCGTACGCCAATTACGACGCCCCGTGAGGGACGCCAATTCCGAGCGCGTCCCTCACGGGTTTGCGTACGCAAATTACGCGTCCTCCGTCGGATTTTTGTAGGTTCGCTCAGCGAGCGAAGGTCGCAGAAATTGCGTACGCAATTTCTGCGCTCGGAATTGGCGTGCGCCAATTCCGACTCTCCGAGCGAATCTAGCCTCGCGAATAGCGGGGCTATTCGCTCGGACGGACGCAAAAATCCTAGCGCTTACCCGTGAGGGACGCTGGGGCGGCGCGTCCCTCCCCGAAGGGGGGGTAAGCTACCTCGACCCCCCTACGGGGGGAGAGCGGACCTACAACTCGCAGATCTTCGAACCCCCTTTTACAAAAGGGGGTTCGAAGTCTGCGACTAGCGCTATGCGAAGCGCTCCGTACCCGTGAGGGAAGCGACCCCCTCACGGGGACCCCCCTACGGGGGCCCGTGAGGGGGGCAGGAGACCCCATATATATGGGAGGGGGACCTACGGATTTAGCCTCCCTCACGGGTGGAACCCCCCCCTACGGGGGGAGGGAGGCGCCCTCACGGGTCCGACCCAATTACGACTCTCCTCGCGAACCTAGCTTCACGAATAGCGAGTCTATTCGCTCGGACTACGCTAAAATCCCACCTCCGCTCCCATATATATGGGACCCCCCCCCTACGGGGGGAGGGGGACCTAATTAAAATTCTATAGCATTTTATTATATATAAAGCATAGCGGCCGTGCTCCCCCCCCCTCGGGGGAAGGTAAGCCCAGCCGGGCTTCGCACTGTGTCAACTTTATTTGACATGGAAAGCTCGCCACTTGAATGTTTGACCCCGGGCAAATACGACCTACGGGCTATGATAAATAGTTAAAACTTAGAATATATTAAGTTTAAATCCTTTCCTACGTATTACTTGAACAACAAAAGACTAGGTATTTAAGCCTGTTTTACAATAATTACGTTTTCACCTATTATCACTTTTTATGTCAACAATCGTCCCCCTCCCCCCTGCGGGGGGGGGACGAGACTGCGGAATCCGCTCGTAATGATTATTAACACATCACTTTACAATTATCGTGTGACCTATGTTAATGTTACTAAACTTTTTTCTTTACAACTTGTAACGTATCAATTATATGAGTAGATTGTGATTAGAATCTCACGATTCTTGGGTAGGTGAGGAGGTCACTTTATTGGTATGCACTTATTAAGCAACCTCCAAAAAAGGCAACCCCAGGATTACAATCCTCTTATTTATTACGAACCGGGAGGTTCGTAACACCAGGTTCAACACGCTACCCTAATAGATTAGTCGTAAAAGCCAAGCCTCAAAAGCCAAACATTGTGTAAATAAAGGGATGTTGGAATAAGGCGTTTCTATCAGCGACGAAGTCTGAGGACAAACAACCAAGTCTTGTTAAAGAATACGACGTATTCTTTAACAAGATAAATGACCCATATATATATATATATATATATATATATGGGTCATCTTAGACCAAATAACATATTACTGTTAATAGTAGAGTAAATACTATGGAACCAAACAAGATGTTTCTATAGATTATGTGTTTTAATAGTGCCTTAGGTGCGCAGCCTATTTGCTACTACCCCTAATATAGAAAAGGGGGAAAAGAAATAAATAGGACAAGCACCGGATAGCATAAGACTAAATAAAGGATATGCATTACAATTAAACCAACCGGTAACACGCGCAATAAATTTTTGATAAATAATAGAAATCTAATGTACGGATATAATAATCAAGATCTAATGTAATTATGAAATTATGTAGTGAGGAATGTAATCATTAAATGTATTTATAATAGAAAAGCGGCCGTGCTGCGTTTGGTAAGCGCCCCTCACGGGCCGGGCTTCGGACAGTAAAAAAGTAAGCAGATTAGGGTAAAGATTATAAAAAGGTAACAGGCTTTGCTTTTATACCTTAAAAAAAGTATAACTACGAGCGGACCCCTCACGGGACCCGCCGGTACCGGCGGACGGAGTCTCGTCCCCCTCCCCCCTGCGGGGGGGGGGTAGGATCGTCCTAGCGGACGATAGGTCCGCTATAGAGCAGCTTCAATATTACCGGGTCTATTAACTCGTCCTATAAAACTAAGACCGCAAAGTATCCGCCTTTTAAAAAACAAAAGGATAAACTACCAGTAAAACTTTTCATCGAATAAAAAATCAAAGATTATCCCCCTTATATCCTCGGGAGGAAATCGAAGATATTTAAAACTGTCCCCCCTGCGGGCGTGCGGGGAGGTAAGCCCAGGCGGACGGACTCTCGAGTCTCGTCCGCTTGAATCGTCTCCCCCAAGCGGGGGGACGGACGATTCAACTTTTTAAAAGCTATAGTCCGCTCGGACGATCCAACCCCCCCCGCAGGGGGGAGGGGGACGAGACTCCGTCCGCCGGTACCGGCGGGTCCCGTGAGGGGTCCGCTCGTAATGATTAAAAACTCATTATTAATATAAAAATAAATGAAAAAAATCTAGAGCCAGGAGCGCTTCGCATAACACAACCGCTCCTGACTATTAAATATATTAAGCTATAAAGTAGTGGGCAAAAACGACTAAGGTTAAACCCACTACTTCATACGTTATTATAGTTAAATAGAGTAATGATCTCATAAGACTATTACTAGATTTAAAAGCGTAGACGAGCGCTTGCTATTTGCGAACAACACCGTATCAAAAAAATTGCTAAGTACGAAGGACAGCTTGCACTCAGCTAAAGTAGGAAGTCCCCTTATAGGTGTAAGCCAAAGAGGCGGACTCGCGCATAATAGGATTAGTTACACCCTAAGGGTGTAACTAATCCTATTATGCGCGAGTCTAGGTTTGCGATTATAGTTAGAATTGGTAGGTCCCCCTCACGGGTCTCCTGCCCTCCTTCCCTCCCCCCGTAGGGGGGAGGAAGGAGGGCAGGACCCGTGAGGGCAGCGCTCAGTCGGAATTCGCGATCGCGACCCTCCCCCCGTAGGGGGGGGGACCCGCCGGTACCGGCGGACGGAATTCCTAGCGCATCCCTGACGGGTTTGACCCGTGAGGGACGCAAACCCGTCAGGGATGCGACCTACGTCGGATTTTTGTAGGTTCGCTCCCATATATCTGGGAGCGAAGGTCGCATAAATTGCGTGCCTCCCCCCTGCGGGGGGGGCAATTTATGCGCTCGGAATTGGCGTATGCAGCGTCCCTCACGGGTTGCCTGGACGACCCTATTTGTATAGGGTCGTCCAGGACAACCCGTGAGGGACGCTGGTACTCGCGACGATCCCCTTGTCGAAGAAATTTCGTACGAAATTTCTTCGACAAGGGGATCGTCGCTCCCCCCCTTCGGGGGGGTAGGTTCGCTCCCCCCTTTGGGGGGAGTCGGTATTGGGTCGGATTTCGCCTCCCTCACGGGTTAACCCGTGAGGGAGGCGAAATCCGTAGGTCCCCCTCACGGGTCTCCTGCCCCCCTCACGGGCCCCCTACGGGGGGTCCCCGTGAGGGGTACCCCCCCTTCGGGGAGGGACGCTAAAGCGTCCCTCACGGGTAAGGTCGCTTACCCCCCCTTCGGGGAGGGACGCTTTAGCGTCCCTCCCCGAAGGGGGGGTAAGCGACCTCGCGGGATATGGGCAAGAGAGCGAACCTACAAAAATCCGACACTAGGATTTTTGCGGACGTCCGAGCGAATAGCCTCGCTATTCGCGAGGCTAGGTTCGCTCGGAGAGTCGGAATTGGCGTATGCGTCGTAATTGGCCCCGTGAGGGGCGCCAACCCGTGAGGGACGCCGGCGGACCCGTGAGGGAGGCCTCCCCCGCCCCTGGCGGGACGGGGGCCTCCCTCACGGGTCCGACCCAATTCCGAGCGCATAAATTGCGTCCCTCACGGGGCAATTTATGCGCTAGGAATTCGCGATCGCGAATTCCGACTGAGCGCTTCGCAGAGGTCGCTTAATTTGCCCTCCCCCCTACGGGGGGGGACAAATTAAGCGCTAGGAATTGTCCGCCCCCCCGCAGGGGGGAGGGGGACAATTCCGACGCAAGTCGCAGACTTCGAACCCCCTTTTGATAAAGGGGGTTCGAAGATCTGCGAGTTGCTCGAAGGGATTTTCGCGCCTGACGCGAAAATCCCTTCGACAAGCGCTCCGTACCCGTGAGGGAAGCGACCTTATTACGCTAAAGCGTAATAAGCGACCTCGACCCCCCTACGGGGGGAGAGCGAACCTACAAAAATCCTAGCGCTTACCCGTGAGGGACGCTTTAGCGTCCCTCCCCGAAGGGGGGGTAAGCGACCCCCTCACGGGGACCCCCCTACGGGGGGAGAGCGAACCTACAAAAATCCGACGTAGGACGCGTCCCCCGCCAGGGGCGGGGGACGCGCTCGGAATTGGGTCGGAATTGGCGTCCCTCACGGGGCGTCCCTCACGGGTTGGCGGACGCCAACCCGTGAGGGAGACCGTCCGCCGGTACCGGCGGGTCCCGTGAGGGACGCCACCCTCACGGGTCCGACTCCCCCCAAAGGGGGAGCGAACCTACCCCCCCGAAGGGGGGGAGCGCCGCCCCCCTCACGGGCCCCCCTCACGGGCCCCCCTCACGGGCCCCCCTCACGGGCCCCCCTCACGGGCCCCCCTCACGGGGAGGGGGGCCCCTAAGGGGATCGTCGCGAGTACACGAAAACATCGTCGATCCCGTGAAAAAATTCCGGACGGCCCTATATAAAATATATATAGGGCCGTCCGGAATTTTTTTCACGGGATCTAATTTTATTCGAGTAAACATAAGATTTTGACCCCCCCCGTAGGGGGGAGGGCGGCGACTTTGATGCAAAACTTGAACTTTGTTTTACAATGGTCGATAAAGAGCACATCTACTATAGGTCTCGCACCTATTCGAGAGCGTGACTCGTTGAAGACTCGTGGATTATAAATCAATGTAAACTAGAAATCCTGTACCTGCCGGTATTAAATTACCTAAAATGACATTTTCTTTTAACCCTTTAAGGAAATCTTTTTTACGGAAAAGAGCTGCTTTACTTAAAACACGAGTAGTTTGTTGAAAGCTGGCTGCGGATAAAAAACTATCCACTTCTAGTGATGCTTTTGTAATTCCTAAAACTAAAGGTTCATACGTCATTTTTTTCATTAAGAATGTATTAATCTTTTCAACAAAAAATAAGTCAATAATTTCCCCTTGAAAAAAGCCTGTTTGAGCACCATCAATAATTCTAACTTTTGAAGTCATTTGTTTAACTATAACTTCAAGATGTTTATCCGCAATAGTAACGCCTTGAGCCTTATATACTCTATGAACTCCATCCACTAAAATTTGTTGTATTTTGTAAAAACTTTGACGTACAGCTAAGTCTAAAGGTAATTTAGTTGAATAACGTTTAAACAAACTTTTTAATAAGTAAGGTAAACTATCACGAAAAAAACGTCCACGTTTAGTAGTGCGAGCTTCGAAAAATTGTTCAACCTTTGGTATACCTTGAATAATATCACCCGTTTTTAATTTTTGATAAGATAAAGTAATAACTGGAGTTTTAGGATCAATAAAATCATTATCAAATTTATGAAGTATACCTTTTGGTGAAATAAAAATGGGTTGAGAACGACGTAATGTGATTTTTTGATTATTAAAATGAACTAGTTGACCTGAAGTTTGAATGGCAGTTGTGTTAGTTATCGGATCACCGTAAACACAAAAGTCTCCCAAACGAACTTTAATTTTCAAATCATTAGGTTTTCCACCAACTAAATTTGAAACTTTTAAGATTCTCGATTTGATATTTGCTATAACTCCTTCCTCCGAAGAGGTTTTTTGATAATCGGCCCCGGCCGGGCTTCGTACTTTTTTTGACGGATCGTATTGTTTACGATCGTACTCGTGATTCTCGTGCGCGAGGACCCGTGAGGGCGGCGCCGCCCTCCCCTTTAGGGGGGGGCCACCTGCGGGGGGGAGTCCACCCGCCCGTGAGGGCGGCCCGCCCCCTATAGAAGGGGCAGGCAAGCCGGCAATCGTCGATGTTTGTTCCCCCCCGTCGGGGGGGAGAATTGGCTTTTGCCCATTAAGCTCGCGGATTTGTCCCCCCCTAAGGGGGGACAAATCCGACAAAGAATTTGTTACCAGGGAAGGTTCTAAATTAGAAATATTATTGAATTGTGACTCAATAGCTGGGGCCAACTTAATATCCGTCATATTTAAGAATCTAACCAAAATATTATTAATAGGGTAACTCGACGTTTTAAGCACACCATATCGATTTGAATTAGCTTCTTTAGGCGCTAAATAATAACTCGTTAAATTAGAACTAGTTAAAACCATACAGCCTTTGGTTACGTTTAGTAAAACTACTTCTCCTTTAAAAGGACTAAAAACATTTGTTTTAGCTAATGGTTTTACACCTAAAAACATTTCATTTCGTTGGCTATAAGCAAATAAAGTGGAACTCTTATTGGAAAGATTCAATCCTACAGGATTTTTTTTCTGGATGACTTTATTTATGGGGCTAAGCTCTCCCGTATTGGAAGAAATTTTGGGTATTCTGGCGCGCGACCTCCACGAGGGATTTGCACCAAAGAAATCTCTTTGCAGATTTTCAAACGTTAAAATTGGGTTTTTCAATTGAAAAATATTCTGGAAACAAAAACATGGGCTTTCCACTAATCTTGATATAAAATCATAATTTAGATTATGTGTTAATTCTTCCATATTGTTTAGGCCGGCAGGTTTATGTACCATATTTCTTTTTAGGGTTAAAAAAAGATTGAAAAAAGACGAAAGATAAGATGAAATTAATGGAAAAACAAGATGATCAAAATTTGAAAATGGTAGATATGATAAAGAAACGTCTTGATCTTTGAAAATGGAATCAAGGCCCATGGGTCGACTATAAGATAGAAAAAAGGGGGATAAATTAATAGGTCGTTTTTGTCTATTTAGGCCTCTATAATAAGGAGTATGAATCTTTTTATTACCCAAAGAAGTTTCAATTGCAAAATTATTATCTATAGACTTATAATTATAAGACTTATACTTATACTTATAAGACATTGGATAAATTTGAATATCACTTGTTGGAAATTTAGATAATGATTGAGATCCAAGTTTTTGCTTATTAAATTGTTGCGTATGAAAAAGTCTCTTTTTTAATAAAGAACTCAGATAAGGACTAACTAAAAGACTTTGACTACGTTTTTGATATGGGTGTCTATTACCACCAACATAATGTTTTTTGGAAACAGGAGCTTCTTTTAAAGTAGCTTCACTTACATAAGTTTTTAATTCTTTATTATTCATTTGCATATATTCTTCTATAGGTTGAATAAGTAAAACAATAGTAGTATTAGTAGATAAAGACTTATAGGCGGGGCTGTGCTCCCTTTGGTAAGCTCGGCCGGGCCCTCCCCCAAAAGGGGAGGGTACACGGTCGCTTTGTAGTTGATTTAAATAAGCAAGTAATAGTGTACGTTTTTCTTGCATAAAATCCAATCTAAGTTTTTTGTCCGAAACTTTGTTTAGGAGAAAAAGTCGCGAAGAAATTTCTGTAGGTCCGCTCGTAGAGCGGAGGTCGCGTAATTGGCGTACGCCAATTACGCGCTCGGAATTGGCGTACGCCAATTCCGACTCTACTCGCGAACCTTCCCCCCCGAAGGGGGGAGCGCCTAGCGAGGCTAGGTTCGCGAGTACTAAATTTGTGAGCAACTTTTGGTTTGGCTCTAAAACCGGACGGTCTATGTTATTGTCCGCCAGCCTAAAAAATTGTGTGCTCTCCCCCCCCATATTTATGGGGGGGACGGTACCGTAAGGGCGCCCGGTAGGGGCTGCTTCCGTTGGTAAAAGAAAACGTGATTTTAAGTTTTTAATACATTTTTTATTTTGAAAGTGCGAAGCGTTTCCAGTGTGGTTAGTACTCCCATATATATGGGGCGTAACACATTGTTTTTGAAAATCAAAAACATCTTTTATGGAATGACATTCCAAATAAAGAGGTCGAGACGAATTGAACTGTAAATTATTTTTTTGTCCTGGATATATAATCGTTTTGTGGTGAGCTAGCATTTTTAAAGGATTTTTTGTTAAATAAACCCAACCTTTTTTCATATTTATATGAGTCATGCTACTCTGACGTGTTATTAATTTTGTATCTTTTAAAGAAGTTGATGTAGTACAAGATGGTTTAAGATTTAATGATAGTAAGTATAATGCTAGTTGTTCTTTGTGCAAAATACAATTCAGTTTCTTTAATTGTTTTTTTATTGTATTAGATAATAGAGACAAAGGTCTATAGCTTTTGTCTCTATTATCTTTTGGTGACAGTAACGTTTTTCCTTTTATAGCACCCGCGGGTGGATAAACTGATTTTCCGACTTTTAGACTATCAGACATACATATTAGATAGTCGAGCTTATTTTTCTCTACAGTTGGAGGTGCGCCACCGTAATTTAGCCCATCAAGACTTTGCACCTCAGCTCCCTTAGCAAAGACCGATAAATGAGGTTTGACTTCGAAACCCCTGTTTTGATTAATTGAACGTTTCATAAAAGAATACAAAGAGGCGTAGTCGCCCTCAGCACCGCGCTCTTTTAGAAAACGACTCAACAATGTTTGGTTTAGTTTATTTTCGTTAAAAGATGCTAAAGTAGAAAATGTAATTAAATGAAAAACGTATTTACCCAAGTGCTCCCCCCCCCCATAAATATGGGGGGGACGATCCGGTGAGGGCGCCCCGCCTGCCTTCGGTGGGCCGCTTTCCGCAGAAGAAGAAAGCGGAGAGTTTTTTGAATAAATAGGATTAAATCTAGTGGGAGACTTACCATCCGTGGATAAGAAATTAAAATAACTCCATTTGTTATGAAAACCAAAACTGTCATTAAAAGAAGATTGTTTATATTGTGTAAATGGAGTAAAACTTAATGTTTTATTCTTTTCCTTTGTTGTATTCAAATCTAACTCTAAAAAAGAATCTTTATGACAATTAAAAGTATTTAATAAAGAAGGAAAGTTAATAAAAGAAGTGAAAGGTTTTAAATGTCCTTGACGATTGGTCTGTAAAAAAAGAGGAGGCTTTTCAAAAAACAAGTCTGCGGAGTTGTGAAGTCCGCTAGTAGGATATTGGTACCCCTGATTCGTCGGGGTATCAAACATCCTAGTATCATTCAAGAAAAAGTGGTTTGATCCACCCCTAGAAATAGATGAAATATAGGGTTGGTTCGTATATTTATAGGGGTCACACACAAAAGTCGAAGGTTTCCCCGCTTCCGGCGGGCCCCCTAAATATGAGGCCCGCCCCATATATATGGGGCGGGCAAACTCTTCGAGAAAAGTATTTGAAAAATGCACGGTACTACTTAACTGGAAAAATTGGTTAGGAATCCATAATATACGTTTATTAAATAATAAATTTGAACTATTATTGAGAGTAGGCTTTGGTGGGGTGGCAAAGTGGCCTCTGTAAGGATTATCTAATCTAGTTTTAAGACAAATTTGATACGAGTTTTTCCAGCGCATACCGAATTGACGAGATTTAAAAATTGTGGTATTTAGGGGTTTAAGTAGACTTTTTTCTCGTCTAAAATCTTTAAAGCGATCTGCGAGCTCCGCCTTAGTAGATTTACGTATAAATGAATCATTAAGTGTTTTTTCATAATTCAATTCATTATTTAATTGTTTAATAAAATCCGCTTTAAAAGTTGATGATACAGTTTGTTTTTTTAGAGAAGTATTTAAATTAGGCAAACGTGACTCGCGGACTTCCCGCGGCGCGGCCAATTTTCTTTGAGCAGAGCCCGCTTCCCCGCCCCCATTTCTATAAGGTATATAAGGGGGCCTGCGAGAGGATAAGCGCGCCTCTTTTTGTAGTGGACTTTGTGTACAACCACTACGTAACTGTGGACATGCCAAGTCCTTTTTAGAAAATTTATTTTGAGGTTCAAAAGCAAGGGGGCGTGAAGCGCTCCCCCCCCGTAGGGGGAATAGCGACCCTCCCCCCTTATATATATAGCCCGCCGGGGGCGGGGAACCAAGATTTTTTGAGTAGGTATTATCTGGTTTATATGAAAAAGTATCTTTTTCTTGATCGAATGTATTGTGCTTACCGTCCCCCCCATATTTAAGGGGGGGGAGAGCACGGCCGCTATCGAAATTTCTTCTAGAAAGTCGCCAATTCAAAATCTTAGATTTTGAATCGGCGACTTTCTTTAAAATATCTTCCCCGTTAACAAAATCTTTGTTAACGGGGGACTCGACAGATGAAAGGTTTTCTTCTCGATTTACGTCGGCTTTTGACGGATAAGCCGGGTTGTCAAGACTCCCAACTCCCCAATCTGTCATTGGAGTATGATGAAAGACTTTTTCAAAAAGCATAAAACCTCCCGTGGAAGTTTGAGATTGATTAGGGAACCAATGTAAAAGAGTACGTGTCCCTTGCTTGATGGGTTTTTTTTGAGGGGTTTGTAACTTATTTTTTTTTATAAGATTATTACTTATACGAGGATGGATATCGTACATTCTAAATAATAAATCATTACGTAAAGAGTCTTCCCCTTTAAAAGAATTATCAAAAGAAGCCGATTTTTTATGCGAAGTTAAGATATAACCATATTTTTGAAAACGTATTTTTAAGATATCCAAGAAAAAAAAAGGTTGTGCTATAGCAACATTTGAAGCTGGTGTGTTAATGGACTGTTGCGAAGAAAATCCTATATTTACTGTATTTATAGGAGTGCGATCGTATTTTTTCTCTACGAATCCGACGGATCGGTTACCAGAGCTGAGTGCTCCGCTTGGGCTAACACTATGCTCACTTTGGGGTTGCGGCTTGGTATATCCACCCTTCGGTGTACGAGGTAGCATTAACATATTTGAGCGATTAGCTCCATCAGGTCTTAGCACAGAACCATCTTTACGTGTAATATTTCTATATGTAATAGAATTAAAGCAGTTATATGGTTTATAACTAGAATATGTACTACCCCCCCTATACATATAAGGGGGGAGCTTCGCACCAAATTGGAGTTCTTTAGGCGGATAATAAACTTTAGCCGGACCATTATTAAAGTTGAAGTTCCACTGTGTCTGATTCATAGAACTATGTGCATTTACTAAATCACCTAATTTCGGAAAACAAGTTTCACCGCGTAAGTTTAATTCATAAATTTTACCTGATAGAACCCATGCATAACCCCAAGTCCAAGCTTCATATAATTTATCTATATAATGAATGTTCAAACGATCATTTAAAGAAGAAATGCGAGGATTCTTAGTGGTAAGCCCGGCGGGGCTTACCGAAGGTAGGACGGCCGCACCTCCATGTTTGACGTTCCCCTCTTTCATTCGGGGGGAAGAGGTGTAAGATCGTCCGTTTTTTTGACTCAAAGGACTATTAGTATTAGTACTTCCGCTCTGAGAATCTATAAGCTCACCTAAACTTCCTAAAGGTAAAATATTGTCAGCACCAGGCACGTCAAGATTTTGTTTTTTTTGATTACGTATTTGTTCTAGACTAGATTCTATCAGCTTAGCATCACCTACAAATTTTTCACGAAAAGACAATGATTTTGAGAAGAATTGACCTTCAAATTCTGATTGAATTGTTAACTCAGCCGCATCTGTAGCATTACTTTTGCGACTAATTGTTGATATTTGGGCTATTACTTCTTTTTCATTAACTGATTGTTTATTACGTATATATAATAGAGTGTAACTTGGTATTTTAAATTTACGTGTAGTTTCTTCAGAAAACGCAGAAGTACTTAGATCTTTATTTTGGTTTGTATTTGTATTTGTATTTGACACAGCTGATGGATGTCCTGTCATTAAAGAAAACGGTGTTTTGTTTAATGCGACTCGGCGGTTGGAACCCTCTTTTAAGGGGGTTAAACCGCCGACGGACGGGCTTTCCACTTTTTTAACATAAAATGAACCTTCACCTTTTGTTAAAAAGGCTATTTTTCCTTCAGGTGTACGTATTAAAGTTCCTGGAATTGCGGTAGGATATTCAACAAAAGCTAAAAAAGGAGCTCTAATTTGATCACTTATATCTCCTGAAAAAACACCTCCTGTATGAAAAGTTCTCATTGTTAATTGTGTACCTGGTTCACCAATCGATTGTGCTGCTACAACACCCACGGCTTCTCCTATAGAAACTAATGTAGAACCTTGGCCTAAACTCCAACCATAACATAATTGACATATTAATTGATTAGTTTCGCACGTAAGTGGAGAACGCACAAAAATTTTATCAAATTTTTTTACGATGGAAAGCGCTAAATCCATTGTAATTTCGTCATTTCTTTTAGCCAAAATAGGATATTCGTGATAATCCGTTCCAAGCCCGGGGAGCTTTGTGCTCCCCCCCCCCATATTTATGGGGGGGACCTTCCCGTGAGGGCGCCCGTCAGGGGCCGCATCCCCATTTCTATCACCCAAAGGTAAATGCATTCTAGCTGAGTCCTTTGATATTAATGAAGTGTCTATTAAATCACGAGCTAAAATACGACCAACCACTCTTTGTATTAAAGAATGTATAGTTTTATTTCCTTCTTTCATATCTTTTAAGAAGATACCTCGATGAGTACCACAATCGAAATGAGATATAATAACATGTTGTGCTACATCCACTAAACGTCGTGTTAAATAACCTGCATTTGCTGTACGTAAAGCAGTATCTACAATACCTTTTCGTGCTCCATAACTCGAAATTAGATATTCTGTTAAAGTTAGTCCTTCACGAAAATTACTTCTAATGGGAAAATCTATAATTTGTCCCTGTGGGTCCGCCATTAATCCTCTCATACCCACTAATTGTCGTACTTGTGAAATGTTACCTCGAGCTCCTGAAAAAGCCATCATATACACTGGGTTTAAAATATCCGTAGCTTCAAAATAGTCAATAACTTCTTGTTTTAAACTTTCACTTGTTCGATGCCAAGTATCAATTAAACGTTGAAAACGTTCCACGCCAGTAATTTCGCCTCGTACGTATTGATGTATTGTATTTGTTGTCGTTTTTTCTGCTTCAAAAATTAAATCATATTTTGTAAACGGTATTTTTAAATCATCTATACCTAACGAGATACCTGCTTTAGATGCATATTCAAAACCTATATTTTTTAATTGTTCTACTAATTTAACGGTTTTGTTTTGCCCATAATTTTTTAAAAACCATAACACAAAATTTTTTAGTCGTCCTTTATCAAAACATTGATTAAAAAAACAATCACCGCGTTTTTGATCCAAACGCGGTGATCCCAATATTGTAGAAGATTTACGATTTTCTTCCGAATGTTTGAAAAGATCTTTATCATCTAAATTAGAATGCATTTGAATAATATTAAGGGGTTGCATACCTTTATACCAAAGCGGCAACTGTGCTACCTTCGGTAAGCCCGGTCGGGGCCGCTTTGTGTTTAAACCTTTTATGACAGAATCAGGCTTTATAGCCTTTAGTGGATTTTTATTAACCACTGAGCTTGTTTGAGAATAATAAACTGTTTGTTTCCAACTCATTGTTCTCTCCTTGATATATAATTATCGGTAATGTAAAGGCTGAAGTGCGAACCTAAGGTCGAGATAACCTCTTTAATTATAAAGAGGTTATCTCGACCTTAGGTTCGCACTCTTTTCAAAATTGGTTTTAAGTGCGTTGTTTTCAATCTGTCCGCCTGTAAAGTAAGTGGTTTAGTAGGTAGGAGCTTACCCGTGAGGGGCGCACCTTACCCATGAGGCGGATAACCCCACTAACCTATAGTGTTAAGGGCGCTGGGCATGATTTGCCTGCGGTCCGGGACCTCCCACAGTAGGATGCCCTGGGGGGTTAACCCTCTTTAAAGAGGGTTAACCCGTCAGGGCATCCTACTAACATTCCACCCCTATAAATTTATAAATTTATAAATTTAGGGGTGGAATGATAAGCTGGAACAAATCCTAGTAGATCAGGAGCTATTAACACTCTCCGAACGGTGGATATTGCGTAATCGGCGCACGCACCTTAATTGGGGCTGATTTCGTCTATAGTATGTACCCCCCTTATATCTTATATCTTATATCTTATATCTTATATATAGGGGGGACGGTCCAGGTAGGTCGCCTCCCCCGCCCCTGGCGGGACGGGTTTGCGTCCCTCCCCCCTACGGGGGGGGGGCAAACCCGTGAGGGATGCGACCTACGCTCAAGTCGCTTACCCCCCCTCACGGGGACCCCCCGTAGGGGGGAGGGACGCAATTTCTGCGACCTCCGCTCCCATATACCATATATATGGGACCCGTGAGGGTGACCTACAAAAAACCGACATACAAGACTCCGTCCGCCGGTACCGGCGGGTCCCGTGAGGGGTCCGCTCGTACAAAAAACCGACATACAAGACTCGCCCCGTGAGGGGTCCGCTCGTACAAAAAACCGACGGACGAGACTCCGTCCGCCGGTACCGGCGGGTCCCGTGAGGGGTCCGCTATTAAGATATTAGGCCAAATCCTCAGCACGGCCCCCTCACGGTTATTTATAAGCCCGTGCTGGACAATTATGCTACCTCAACCTAAGCTTCGCACATAACCTTTATGGTTTAAGCTTCGAACTCAAGATTTGGTACAAATTAAACTTGCGTGTGAGCGCTCCTACGCAATATGTGATTAAGTTGGAGAGTGCAGTATATAGGGGGTTTTTTACTACACATCTTTAATAAAAACGTACTTTATAAAAAAAATGCTTACAAATCATTCAGAGATATAAAATGTACCAATTTCTAATTAACTAGCCATAAATTCATTTTTTATTTCCCTTTAGTTGGGTACGTACCCATTCAAGGTTACACACCATGCTAAAAAAAGATAATATGGTTTTTCGACGGTCTGCCTTAATTTGTGGAATTTGTACGTAGGACAAATTCCACAAACCCGTCCCGCCAGGGGCGGGGGAGGCGCTCGGTATTGTTCAGGGCGGCCCCCCTCGGATATAAGGGGGCCGCCCTAAGCATTTAGCCAATTCAGCGACCTCTGGGCTTTTGATTAACCCTAGTGCGCCACCCATCGATTTTTGAAGCCCTAACTTGTTCTTAAGATGAGTGCGGCAGTACCCACGGGAGTTCTTATAAACAAAGTATCCCTCTAATTGGGGGGTGTTAAGCTCCCTCGACCCCCCTACGGGGGGAGAGCAGTGCTACGCAACCCTCACGGGGCCAACCCTATATATATAGGGTTGGAGGCAAGGTTTTGGCACATCAGCTTACTCTTAAAAATAACTTTCTTATCTTATTTTGCACTATAAAAATGATTATACTAAATAGTATCAAAAATGCATTTATATAAGCGCTTAGCCCTATAGGTTCTAAGCAACCCTCTGTTATTTATTATTCTTTTATAATTTTAATAAATCTACAATAGAAAAACTTGATATTGAATTTCTATTATATGTTGAACACTTTATATATAATTAAAATATATATAATTATATATATATAAAAGTCGAATAATATCCCCCCTTTTTCAATATAGGGGGATATCGAAGATATCTAAAACGATCCCCCTGCGGCCCCACCCGAGCTTAGCACGGGCGGACGGACGATTCGACTTTTTCTGCGAAGCCCGGGCGGGCGCCCTCTCCCCCGAAGGGGGGGGACCGTCCCCCGAGGGGGGGGGAGCACAGCCGCTCCCTTTTTAATAACTTTTTATCTAATAAAATTATATATAATTTTATTTAGGTCCCCCCCGCCCCTGGCGGGACGGGTCCCATATATATGGGAGCGGAGGACGCCTCCCCCGCCCCTGGCGGGGGAGGCGCTCGTAATTGGGGCGGATTACGCCTAATACATTAGGCGCCCTCACGGGTCCGTAGGTCCCCCTCACGGGTCTCCTGCCCTCCTTCCTCCCCCCTACGGGGGGAGGAAGGAGGGCAGGACCCGTTAGGGCAGCGCTCAGTCGTAATTCGCGATCGCGACCCTCCCCCCGTAGGGGGGGGGGGGGGGGGATTCCCCGCGCATCCCTAACGGGTTTGCCCCGTGAGGGACGCAAACCCGTTAGGGATGCGACCTCCGTCGGATTTTTGTAGGTCCCCCTCCCCCCGTAGGGGGGGGGTCCCATATATATGGTATATGGGAGCGGAGGTCGCTTAAATTGCGTCCCTCCCCCCTGCGGGGGGGGGCAATTTTTGCGCTCGGAATTGGGTCGGACCCGTGAGGGCGCCTCCCCCGCCCCTGGCGGGACGGGTCCGTAGGTCCCCCTCACGGGTCTCCTGCCCCCCTCACGGGCCCCCGTAGGGGGGTCCCCGTGAGGGGGTCGCTTACCCCCCCTTCGGGGAGGGACGCGCCGCCCCAGCGTCCCTCCCCGAAGGGGGGGTAAGCGCTAGGATTTTTGAGGGGGACCTACAAAAATCCGACACAAGCGCTCCTAGTTTATAGAAGATATTTCGATATCTATATCTTCTATAAAGATATTTAAATATTCGACTTTTTTTGTTCTACATACAGGTGCGACGCCCTGTCGCTATTTAGTGAAGTATCTATAAGGAAAATACAATACCGTGACAAAATTCCTATCTATATAAATTTTTCCCTCCTTATATCCGCGGGGGCCGGGATTGACGATGTTTTCCTATATATAGGAAAACATCGTCAATAATAATATTAAGAATAGAATCTAGTTCGGATATATTTCTATATATCTATATAGATATATAGAAAAGGAATTATAAAAGTTTTGTATAACCTTTAAAAATCCATACTTTTACCCCAATAATACCATAAATAGTATTTGCAGTTTTATATGAATAATCAAGGTTTGCACGTAAAGTTTGTAAAGGAACACGACCAGCACGCACCCATTCACTACGGGCAATTTCAGCTCCGTTTAAACGACCTGAAACTTGAATTTTAACACCTTTTACACGATTAGTTTTACCATCACCTGTAGAAGCAGGAGCACGCATTAAATCTTCTTTTGCGTCTTTTATAACTTTACGGAATGCTTTTCGTTGTTCTAAGGCATCTACAACAGAATCTGCCACAATTGAAGCTTTAGCTTTAATACTTTTTTCTTTGACTGTATAGAATTTAATAGCAATTTTAGGTGTTAACTGTACATTTTCTATGTACATGTTTCTTTGTTTTTCAATTTGTTCTAAAAAGATATCTTGTAGTGTTTTTTCTAAGTCAGCTTTTGAATGACTATTATCTAAAACTAAACGGACACGTTCTTTCATTTTCATTTTTTGTTCTTCTGTATTTTGTCCTTCCGAATGAATAGTACCAAATAAGAAAGATGCATGTTTTTTTGTAAATTGTTGCAGTTTACGTAAATCTTTACGGGCTTCTGCTATAGTAGATAAATAGAAATAAATATTGTCAGATCGGTGTTTTTTTACAATTTGTTTTAAATATTCTACCAACTGAATTTTACGACATTCATTTTCAATATTATTTAATTTTTTCGTGATTATGGAGTTTGAGTTACTATTAATAAGTGTACCCACTTTTGGTTCAGCACGACGTGATAATAAAGGAAGACTATCTTTTGTTTTAGTTAATTGAGAGTTTTGTAAACTAAACTGTAATTTATGTTTTCTTTTCATTTGAGATACATATTCTTTTAAATCTTTCAAGAATTTTAACATTTGATAATAACTTGCTACTGAAATAGTACCGAAAGCAATAAAATCTTTTCTTAAAGATTCCATTTTCTTTAAAGATTTTTGTTCTAAAACAGTAATTAAATTCATTAATTTAGGTAGTGGTTTTTGAGCTAAGCGTGGTTTTACTAAATTAAAATTCCATTTTTTGCTTATACTGTTTGATGATTCAAAACTCTTATAAGAGTTTTGAAGCTCTAAAATAGAAGATTTTAAAACTTGTAAGAATTTTTTATTCATTTTATTTCTATAAATAGAAACGAATTTTTTCTTAATACGTGATTGGAATATATTCAAATTAGGGGATTTTACAATCCCCGAGTTTTGTATAAAGTTAGATTTTGAAACACGAGACTTAGGACCCACTTTTGCTACAGTGTTGTTAGTACGTGAAGATACGTTAACACCTATATTATTAGTATTAGTATTAGTACGATTTCCTTTTTGCTTATTACTGGCGCGCCCATATATATGGGCCTGCCCGGGCTTACCTAAGCGAGCGGCAGTATTACGCGTATTTTTTATATTTAATTTTTGGATAACTTTATTTCCTTTTTTTGTTAAAAAGAAACGCGCTTCACGTGCAAGTTGTTTATAACGACGACTAATTAATTGACGTTTTTTAAGACGTTTTAAAATTAAACGTTGACGACGTAACTGTTGTTTTGTTAATCGTGTAAATTTAGACCCTTTTTTTGTAAATGAATCACTTCTACCTTCGTTTTTTGGAAAACGATTACGTGCAACGTTTTCACGTTTTTGACTAGTCAGTTCACCTTTATTTTCTTCGTTATTAACTTTTGCTAACTGAGCTTTACCGCTTGTTTTATCTAACGAGTCATTTAATTTTAATCGTAAATGTTGGAAATAACGACGTGTTTTTTGTAATTGACTCACAAAATCACGATTAATTTTTAAATTTTCAATGGATGATTTAATCAAATCACAATTTTCTGCGTGGATTTGAATTCCGATTTCATATGGAATTAAACCTCTTTCAATTTTAATTTGTGTTATTTTTGGTACAATAGAAGATGAAGATTCATTATCACGTTGTTTTTTTAAAACTGGATTTAATAATTGTGGAAATAATTGAGTTAACGTTTGTCGTAACATACGATCTTCTAAAACGCTTTGTGCATACTTGTTTTTGTGAAAACGTGCAAACCATTGCGATTGATGCTTTTTAGTAATACCTACACGTAAACCCAACGGATGTACTTTTTGTCCCATAATATTTATTTCAATTCTTAAGCCTATTTTCTCTAACCTTTAGAAAACTTTAGAAAGTGGCGTGCCCTAAAACTCGTACTAGCGAATAGACTCGCGCCGCCCCCCTCACGGGCCCCCCTCACGGGGAGGGGGGCCCCAAATCGAAGTTTTCCGAAGGGAAAATCTTCGAGTTGTAGGTCCGCTCGCAGAGCGAAGGTCGCATATATTGCGTCCCTCCCCCCGTAGGGGGGGGGGCAATTTATGCGCTCGGAATTGGCGTCCCTCACGGGGCGTCGTAATTGGCGTGCGCCAACCCGTGAGGGACGCCGGCGGACCCGTCCCGCCAGGGGCGGGGGAGGCCTCCCCCGCCCCTGGCGGGACGGGGGCGGGGGAGGCCTCCCCCGCCCCTGGCGGGACGGGGGCCTCCCCCGCCCCTGGCGGGACGGGTCCGACCCAATTCCGACTCTGCGAGCGAACCTACCCCCCCGAAGGGGGGGAGCGACGATCCCCTATATATATAAGGGGATCGTACGCTCGCACTCGAAGAAATTTCGTACGAAATTTCTTCGACAAGGGGATCGTCGCGAGTACCAGCGTCCCTCACGGGTTGTCCTGCACGACCCTATACAAAACAAATAGGGTCGTGCAGGCAACCCGTGAGGGACGCTGGATACGCCAATTCCGAGCGCCTCCCTCACGAGTTTGAGTCCCTCACGGGGCAAATTAGGCGACCTCCGCTCTCCTGCCCCCCTCACGGGCCCCCGTAGGGGGGTCGAGGTCGGATTTGTCCGCGGACAAATCCGAGCGCATCCCTCACGGGTGCGCTTCAGCGTAATATGCGACCTTCGCACTAAAGCGTAAGAAGCGACCTCTGTCGGAATTCGCGATCGCGACCCTCCCCCCGTAGGGGGGGGGCTAATTCCTAGCGCCTCCCCCGCCCCTGGCGGGACGGGGTTGCCCCGTGAGGGACGCAAACCCGTCCCGCCAGGGGCGGGGGAGGCGACCTGCCAGGATCGTATCCCCCCTGCGGGGGACGGACTATTCGATATTTAAAACTACGAGCGGACCCCTAACGGGACCCGCCGGTACCGGCGGACGGAGTATCGTCCCCCTCCCCCCTGCGGGGGGGGGTCGCACGATCCGACCCCCCCCGCAGGGGGGAGGGGGACTATTCGACTTTTTTAGCCTTAAGGATAATTTTACAGAGAAGACTTAATCAGAACCTTTTTTGTAATAAATAGCCATGTAGAAAGTTTGTCGCTTAATAGGCAAACTCCTACCCATAATTAATTAATTATTAAACTTAATATTTTATTGGCTATTGTGCTAAGACCGCCATTAGCATTTGGTTTTCCCGTAAATAATAGAAGGTGACTCAAGGTAAGCTTTAAAAATAAAGGACTTTAAAGCTTCTTATTCTCTTTTATAAGAGAGCCACGCGCTAATCTCTCGCATTAGTAACAAATCAATGATTTCTTACTAATGAGACTCGTATGTGTTTAACCTCTTACCTCTTAAAGGGTAAACACATACGAGTCCTGAAGGGTGCCGCACTTGACTAACCTATAGGCGGCTGAACAAGGAACGATTAAGTAGGTCCGCTCTCCCCCCGTAGGGGGGTCGAGGTCGCTTACCCGTGAGGGACGCTTAAAGCTTAATAAGGTCGCTTCCCTCACGGGTACGGAGCGCTTGTCGAAGGGATTTTCGCGTCAGGCGCGAAAATCCCTTCGAGTGCGAGCGAACTAGCCTCGCTAGTCGCTCCCCCCCTTCGGGGGGGGAGCGACTAGCGAGGCTAGTTCGCTCGTACTAGGCAAAGCCCAGCACTTAACAGTTTAAGTTCCGCCTAGCGCTTAGCTTATGCACGGGTCCGGGGACGTAAATAGACTAACTTAAACACAAATTTTTAATAGAGGTTCAACCTTTTTTATAATCGTTGTATCTTGAGGTACAAGGCGGTACCACCTTACTAGCAGTCGTTTTTAGTAGGGAGCTTAGCTATTAATCGCTTCGCTCCCTCGCAAACAACACCCTTTCATTCGTCCTATATCAAAGTCGAAGTTTTAAATCTTCGGGTTTCTCGAGTAATTTTAATATTAAATTTATTAGATAAAGTCGAAGTTTTAAATCTGTAGGTCCCCCCTCACGGATCCCATATATAGGGGACCCGTGAGGGGGACCTACACAAATCTGACGTAGGACGTCTCCCTCACGGGTTTGCGTACCCAAACCCGTGGGGGAGGCGCTCGGAATAGGCGTATGCAGCGTCCCTCACGGGTGGCCTGGACGACTTCTATTTGTATAGAGTCGTCCAGGCCACCCGTGAGGGACGCTGACGGATTTAGCCTCCCTCACGGGTCAACCCGTGAGGGAGGCTAAATCCGACCCAATTCCGAATCTACTCGCGTACCTACCCCCTTTCGGGGGGAGCAAAAAGTGCGAAGCGTCAGATCGCTTACCCGTGAGGGACGCTGGGGCGGCGCGTAATAAGCGACCTTATTACGCGCCGCCCCAGCGTCCCTCACGGGTAAGCGCTCGGATTTTTGCGCCCCTCACGGGGCAAAAATCCGACGGAGGTCGCCTCCCTCACGGGGCAAATTCCGACTCAGCACTTCTCAGAGGTCGCTTAATTTGCGTGCCTCCCCCCTACGGGGGGGGGCAAACCCGTGAGGGAAGCGCTAGGAATTTGCCGTCCCCCCCCCCGCAGGGGGGAGGGGGACAATTCCGACGCAAGTCGCAGACTTATGAACCCCCCTTTTCTCGAATATTTTCCCCCCGCGGATATAAGGGGGGAAAATATTCGAGAAAAGGGGGGTCGCCCGTGAGGGGATCTGCGAGTTGCTTCCCCGCCCCTGGCGGGCCGAAGGGTGGATATTTTCGCGCATGACGCGACCCTCACGGGTACCTTCGACCCCGTGAGGGGCGCTCCGGGTGAGACTAATTAAAAACTAGCTAAATCACCTCTACGGTATTGTAAGTATGCTGTTACAAACAATCCAGCTATAGTTACTGGGACTAATCCTAACACAATTCCTGATAATAAAGGTTCAACCATATTTAAATATATATTTTATAATGTATAGAAGTTTAAATTTTGGGATGTTTTGATGATACTTTAAAGTGCGATGGGCTATGCTAATACAGTTACTCCCTAGCTGTAAAGCCTGCTGGCTTTACAGAGTAGCTCACTTGTGTATGTGTTATATGACTGCTGCCGCAAAGCGGCAGCAGCTATTTATCTATATTTTTACCTTATAGAGTTGGATTATAGAACTCAACATATATATATATTTATAAATCTATATCGATAGCTATATTGAGTATATATTCAATCAAAATAGGGTAATCAAATTTAAACTTCTCAAAGATCTCCAAACTCTTTGTTTTAATTAGATACGATACTAAATGTAAATATAAGATTTCGAAGTTTTAAATTTATCGGTAGGTCCCCCCTGACGGGTCTCCTGCCCCCCTCACGGGCCCCCTACGGGGGAGGGCAGGAGACCCGTCAGGGGGACCCACGGATTTCGACTAATAAATTAGTCGAAATCCGACCCAATTACGACTCCCCCCAAAGGGGGAGCGTACCTACCCCCCAAAGGGGGGAGCCATTCGCTCCCCCCCTTTGGGGGGTAGGTTCGCAAGTAAGAAATATTTAAAATCTTCGAGTTTAGCGAATAAATTTATTCATATCCGCGGTTTTTATCCTATGTCCGCGGTTTTTATCCAGAACGCAGACAATAATACTCCCAAAAGGGAGTATTATTGTCTGCGTTCTGGATAAAAATCGCGGAGATCTCGCAGACATGTCCGCGTTTTTCGTCGAAAAACGCGGAGATCTCGAAGAAAATCGAAGATTTTCTTCGACATGAATTTATTCGATAAAGTACGATTTAGTTTTTAACTATCGACCATCCCCCTGCAGGGGGGAGTTGATCCGAGTCGGCGCTATTAGCGGGTCCGCTCGTTAGGAGTAATATCACTTCCATAATAGATACTTGCAATGTTAAATATCCAAACATTCTATTTTTATATTGTTTTGTCTATTTTTTTAAATATAACATAGTTTATTTTTTTGTTAAGAAACTAAAACAATTAATTTAAAAATGTACCTTTACATTAATATACTTTTATATATAGATACCCTAAAATATCCCTAGATATCTTTAGGCTTTTATTTTATCGTACTCGCTAATAGACTCGCAGCGCCCCTCACGGGGTTCCAGTAGGTCCGCTCTCCCCCCGTAGGGGGGTCCCCGTGAGGGGGTCGCTTACCCCCCCTTCGGGGAGGGACGCGCCGCCCCAGCGTCCCTCACGGGTAAGCGCTAGGATTTTTGCGTCCGTCCGAGCGAATAGCCCCGCTATTCGCGAGGCTAGGTTCGCTCGTACACGGCTCAAGGCCGTCCGGATATTTTAGCGTCAGCCGCGACCCTCACGGGTCCCTTTACTCGGGAATAGACTAGGAGCGCCCCTCACGGGGTGTCGGAATTGTCCTCCCCCCCCCCGCAGGGGGGAGGGACGCAATATATGCGACCTTCGCTCCCATATATATGCGACCCGTGAGGGGAACCTACAAAAATCCGACGGAGGTCGCATCCCTGACGGGTTTGCCCCGTGAGGGACGCAAACCCGTCCCGCCAGGGGCGGGGGAGGCGGCCTCCGCTGACGCGAGGATCGCCCGCTGGGGCGATCCTCGCGCACGAGACTCGTGATTACGCTCGTGCTTAATTGGCTCATAACCTACCCATTATGCGCCCTAAACGTACAGCTTAACCCCGTGGGAGTTATGATTACTACCTCACCAAACGTCAGCGATTCCGTGAATTGGATAAAAAAATCATATAGCAGACAAAATTACTCCCAAAAGGGAGTAATTTTGTCTGCTAGATCTCCGCGGTTTTTATCCTATGTCCGCGGTTTTTATCCTTAGGATAAAAACCGCGGAGATCTAGCAGACAATATTAATCCTTTTTAGGATTAATATTGTCTGCGATATGGAGAAAAACCGCGGACATAGTTTTGGGAAACTTAATATGTATTATTAACATAATGCAGTAATAAATAATAAGTTGATTAGTAAGATAAGTTTTTAACAAAAGTGCGTACCCAACCGCTTAGCAGAGCTCTGTTTTTCTCCGTAAAGAAATAAGCGTTCTGTTTATCTATTTTTATGACTAATAGGTCGCGCTTTGCGTCATATGCAAAGCTTGAGCGCGTGATATTTACGCTGATGCGAAGCTCGCCGGCCTCAATTCATTTGTCAATAATTCGACACAATTAAATACTGAACCTTTGCGGGTCTTGTTCAAATACGAGCGAACGATCCCCTTAGGGGATCGTCGCTCCCCCCCTTCGGGGGGGTAGGTTCGCTCGTAGAGTCGGACCCGTGAGGGTGGCGTATGCGTCGTAATTGGCCCCGTGAGGGGCGCCAACCCGTGAGGGACGCCGGCGGACCCGTGAGGGAGGCCTCCCCCGCCCCTGGCGGGACGGGGGCCTCCCTCACGGGTCCGACCCAATTCCGACTCTCCGAGCGAACCTAGCCTCGCGAATAGCGGGGCGATTCGCTCGGACGGACGCAAAAATCCTAGCGCTTATTACGCTAAAGCGTAATAAGCGACCTTATTACGCTTTAGCGTCCCTCACGGGTAAGCGACCTCGACCCCCCTACGGGGGGAGAGCGGACCTACAAATTATAGCTAACGAGCTAATAGTTGGATTTGTGATCCTATAAATCCTAGGGGAGGTCGCTTACCCCCCCCCGCAGGGGGGGGGGGGGGGAAGGTTAATAGGCCCATTACGGTGGGTACGCCTCCCTCACGGGTTAGCGTTGTTTGTCAAATCCTACGAGGAATTTGCCACCCGTGAGGGGAGCGACGTAGGTAAATTACTACCCGTGAGGGGAGCGCTTCGCAGCCCCCCTCACGAGACGGGTTCACCACGGCCTCCCCCGCCCCTGGCGGGACGGGGGCCGTGCTGAAGGTCGCTTAAGTGGTCTTCGCATAGTAATTACGTCGCCCTCACGGGTTTGGGTCGGATTTTTCTACAGAAAAATCCGACCCAAATTAGCGTCATTCGACAAATCCTGCTAGCAGAGCTCTTACCTGACGGGTTGACGTAAGGTAATTTGGCGACCGCCTCCCTTACGGGTGGGACTTAGGCCAACCCTTAAGGGGGGCGACCTCCTAACCTACCTATTTAAAATGTTAATTAACTACTTAGAAGTACAACTAATAAGTCTTATTTAGAAAATAAGACTCAAATAATATTTGAGTTAGTTAAAGATGTAACTAGAAAATAAAACAGCTAAAACGAAAATTAATAAAAGTCCCCAATATAGACTTGAACGGTTTAATTCAACTACTTGTTTATTTGGATTTGGTCTAGCCATAAAAGAATAAAATATTTTTAAAAGGTCTATTAACGCTTTACTCTATTTGAGTTTTGCGTGTTAGCCTACTTTTTTTAACTTATCTCAATAGAATTTAAAGTTACTGAAAGACAAATACAAATGTCATTTGTATTGAGTTTGTCTCCATTTTTGTTTTACGTAAGGGTGGAAACCCTCGTTTATACACTTAGGCGGATCCCCCGCATTGCTAGCAACCGCAAGTGCTCCATTATCCCAAAAGTCTAAGTTTTAAATATCGAATATATTTAAAATCTTTATCGAATAAATTTATATTGACGATGTTTTCGTGTACTCGCGACGATCCCCTTAGGGATCGTCGCTCCCCCCCTTCGGGGGGGTAGGTTCGCGAGTAGAGTCGGAATTGGCCTCCCCCGCCCCTGGCGGGACGGGTCCGACCCAATTCCGAGCGCGTCCCCCGCCCCTGGCGGGACGGGGTTGCCCCGTGAGGGACGCAAACCCGTCCCGCCAGGGGCGGGGGACGCGTCCTCCGTCGGATTTTTGCGTTCGTCCGAGCGAATAGCCCCGCTATTCGCGAGGCTAGGTTCGCTCGGAGAGCTTCGCTCGCTGAGCGAACCTACAAAAATCCGAGCGCTTATTACGCTTTAGCTTAATAAGCGACCTTATTACGCTTTAGCGTCCCTCACGGGTAAGCGACCTCGACCCCCCTACGGGGGGAGAGCGGACCTACAAAAATCCGAGCGCTTACCCGTGAGGGACGCTGGGGCGGCGCGTCCCTCACGGGTAAGCGACCTCGGGGGCCCGTGAGGGGGGCAGGAGACCCGTGAGGGGGACCTATAAAACATCGTCAATAGAATTTTCTTTAGGTCCGCTCTCCCCCCGTAGGGGGGTCGAGGTCGCTTATTACGCTTAAAGCGTAATAAGCGCTCGGATTTTTGCGTCCGTCCGAGCGAATCGCCCCGCTATTCGCGAGGCTAGGTTCGCTCGGAGAGTCGGAATTGGGTCGGATTTGGCCGTAGGCCAAATCCGCCGGCGTAATTGGCGTACGCCAATTACGACGCATACGCCAATTCCGAGCGCATAAATTGCGTCCCTCACGGGGCAATTTATGCGACCTTCGTCGGATTTTTGCGGATGCAAAAATCCTAGCGTCGGATTTTTGCGTCCGCAAAAATCCTAGCGCTTATTACGCTTTAGTGCGAAGGTCGCATCCCTCACGGGTCCGCTTCAGCGGACCCGTGAGGGATGCGCTAGGATTTGTCCGCGGACAAATCCGACTTCAGGTCGCTTATTACGCTAAAGCGTAATAAGCGCTAGGATTTTTGTAGGTCCGCTCTTAGAGCGGACCTACAAAAATCCGACGTAGGTCGCATAATTTGCGTCCCTCACGGGGCAAATTATGCGCTAGGAATTCGCGATCGCGATCGCGAATTCCGACTGAGCGCTTCGCAGAGCGCAAGCGCTCCGTAATAAGCGACCTTATTACGCTTTAGCGTCCCTCACGGGTAAGCGACCTCGACCCCCCTACGGGGGGAGAGCGAACCTACAAAAATCCGACGGAGGACGCGTAATTTGCGTACGCAAACCCGTGAGGGACGCGCTCGGAATTGGGTCGGATTTGGCCTCCCCCGCCCCTGGCGGGACGGGGGCCTCCCTCACGGGTCCGCCGGCGTCCCTCACGGGTTGGCGCCCCTCACGGGGCCAATTACGACGCATATGCCACCCTCACGGGTCCGACTCTACGAGCGAACCTACCCCCCCGAAGGGGGGGAGCTACTAGCGAGGCTAGTTCGCTCGTACGAGAAAAGGGGGGTCGCCCGTGAGGGGATCTGCGAGTTCCCCTCACGGGTCCCTTCGGGACAGGACCCCGTGAGGGGCGCTCCGAGTCTATTAGCGATTACGAGTTTATCGAATAAATTTAATCCTAAATTTATTCGATAAAGTTAATTAACGTTGAATAAATTGCATAGCTGTAATAGCTCCTAAAAAGAAAATTGTAGGAACTGCAATTGCGTGAATAGCTAACCAACGTACAGTAAAAATAGGATATGTAACAGCTTCAGCTGATTTTCTTGTAGTCATAATGCTAAAGTTTGAATGAAAAAGAGAATAAGAGAATAACGTTGATTTAAAATAGATTTTAAATTATTGTCCGGGGGTGCTTGTGCTTAGTCTGATTTGTCAGAAGGTCGCTTACCCGTCCCGCCAGGGGCGGGGGAGGCGACCCGTGAGGGGCACCTTAATTGTTCAGGATGGCCCCCTGAGGGGGGGTCAATACGTGTAAGGGGGCCCATCCTGGACAATAACACGACCTCAGGGAAGCGCTCGTTTGCATTAACTAATAGGAGAAGATAGTTGAGCTTCAGGACGGTCCTCTATTTAAAGGGCCGTCCTGGTACCGTCCAGACCGAACGGGGCTGGTAAGCGCTGACCCTGAAGGGGTTACGCGCCAAGCTTAATAGGCTTTCCCCATTAAGCGATCTCCGAGGACGCACCGCACTCTTAAGGTCTTTAAGTCCTCTGCGGTAGCACCTCCTCCAAGAGGAGGTGCTACCGCAGTATAAACTAAACTACAAAAAAGATATTTAACGTTATTGAAGAACAATTACTATTAAATAGTTTTCTCTTATTCCAAACTTTAAAAACATTGATCTATATCTATTTTTTAAAGATATGAGATTGCCACGTCTAGTAGGCTAAACCCTTGATGTAGCAACACACCGCACTATTCAATTTTCAATTCTGTTGAACCATTATGCGTAGCCGAGCGCTTCTCCTTCGTAGGGGAGGCTGCCTAATTTGCGTATGTAGCGTCCCATATATATGGGGGTAGGAGCCACCCTCACGGGTGACGCGCGCGTCCCTCACGGGTTGGCCTCCTCTAAGGGGGGACAAATCCGACAAATCCCACAAATCCCACAAATCCCACAAATCCCACAAATCCCACAAATTAGGCGCTATAAATTGGCGTACGCCAATTCCTACCGAGCGCAAGCGCTCAAAGTTTGTCAATGTAAGCCTAAAAGCAGCGGTTCGTGTGAAGTCCTGTACGTGACTCGCAAGTCACGTAGCGCAAGCGTCATAATTATTATGGAGCGTTATTGTCCTGGACGACTCACCCCTCCCCCCGGAGGGAGGGGTGAGTTAATACCCGTCAGGGGGACCTTACTGGACAATTAGGCCAGCGGTTTTGGCTATAGCCCGCTCGAGCGATCCGAGCTGACAATACAGGCGAGTCTGCTAGTACTGGACTAATTATACGTCCTAGTACAACGTTTACACTCGTGGGAAAAATATATATCGATTTATATTTTTCTATATTTAATAGGGTATATAAAAATTAATCATTTATATGATGCATAATTTAATATAGTGGTGTGAAAGGTTTCTTACCACACCCTTTAATTATAAGTAAATATAAAGGCGCGCGCTTTATTAAAATATGTAGGTCCCCCTCACGGGTCTCCTGCCCTCCCCCCTACGGGGGAGGGCAGGAGACCCGTGAGGGGGACCTACATAAAATTCAATTGACGATGTTTTATATGTCCGCTCTCCCCCCGTAGGGGGGTCGAGGTCGCTTATTACGCTAAAGCGTAATAAGGTCGCTTATTACGGAGCGCTTGTCGAAGGGATTTTCGCGTCAGGCGCGAAAATCCCTTCGAGTGCGAGCGAACTAGCCTCGCTAGTCGCTCCCCCCCTTCGGGGGGGTAGGTTCGCTCGCAGAGCTCCGTCGGATTTTTGCGGACGCAAAAATCCTAGCGCTTATTACGCTAAAGCGTAATAAGCGACCTCTGCGAGCGGACCTACAACTCGCAGATCTTCGAACCCCCTTTATCAAAAGGGGGTTCGAAGTCTGCGACTTGCGCTCTGCGAAGCGCTCAGTCGGAATTCGCGATCGCGAATTCCTAGCGCATCCCTCACGGGTTTGCGTACGCAAATTATGCGACCTACGTCGGATTTTTGTAGGTCCGCTCTTAGAGCGGACCTACATAAATCCTAGCGCTTATTACGCTTTAGCGTAATAAGCGACCTGAAGTCGGATTTGTCCGCGGACAAATCCTAGCGCATCCCTCACGGGTCCGCTGAAGCGGACCCGTGAGGGATGCGACCTTCGCACTAAAGCGTAATAAGCGCTCGGATTTTTGCGAACGCAAAAATCCGACACTAGGATTTTTGCGAACGCAAAAATCCGACGGAGGACGCGTCCCTGACGGGTTTGCCCCGTGAGGGACGCAAACCCGTCCCGCCAGGGGCGGGGGACGCGCTCGGAATTGGCGTATGCGTCGTAATTGGCCCCGTGAGGGGCGCCAACCCGTGAGGGACGCCGGCGGATTTGGCCTACGGCCAAATCCGACCCAATTCCGACTCTACTCGCAAACCTAGACTCGCGCCGATCCCCTAAGGGGATCGTCGCGAGTACACGAAAACAGCGTAGATCCCGTGACAAAATTCCTATATATAGGACTTTTGTCACGGTATAGAATTTTATTCGATAAAAGTAAAAAGTCGCTTTTCTTTTTTTTTTTCAATGCTTAACCGTAATATACGGACCCTTTGCGGGAGGATACAAACGCAAAATAATAGAATAGAAAAAAAAGGTTGTTCAAGTAGAAGCGCTGAAGGGATTAGCGGTTGTGTGTGCCGAGGGATCCTCCTTATCCCTCCTAAAATGGGTGACAGCGGGAGCGCTCTACCACCGAAGGGTGTGAGGGGTTACCTAAGAGGTACATTAGAAAAACTCTCCGCCCTATATTTAACCTCTCCCCGTAGGGAGAGGTTAAATATAGGGCGGAGAGTTTTTCTCGCGGTAACTTTATCGAATAAATTTATTATGAGCGGACTCGGGAGTCTCGTCCGTCGAATTTTAGTAGGTCCCCCTCATGGGTCTCCTGCCTCCCCCCTACGGGGGGTCGAGGTCGCTCATTACGCTTTAGCGTAATGAGCGACCTCTGCTAACAGAGGTCGTCTCCCCCTGCGGAGGGACGGACGTTAATAAAATTATTCGACTTTGTTACCGCGAAAAAAGATAAGGTTATAAAAATCTTAACCTGTTATTAACAATCATAACATATTATAAGAAATGTTATTTACACTACGATTACTAAATAGTAATCGAGTAGAAAAATCGAAGTTTTAAATATCTTCCATTTTTAAAAATCTTTAGGTCCCCCTCACGGGTCCCTTATATAAGGGACCCGTGAGGGGGACCTACGTATTTCGCCTAATATATTAGGCGCAATCCGACCCAATTACGCTGCATACGCCAATTCCGAGCGCGTCCCCCGCCCCTGGCGGGACGGGTTTGCGTCCCTCACGGGGCAAACCCGTCAGGGACGCGTCCTCCGTCGGATTTTTGTAGGTTCGCTCTCTTGCCCATATCCCGCCCCGTGAGGGGGTCGCTTACCCGTGAGGGACGCTGGGGCGGCGCGTAATAAGGTCGCTTATTACGCTAAAGCGTAATAAGGTCGCTTATTACGCTAAAGCGTAATAAGGTCGCTTATTAAGCTAAAGCGTAATAAGGTCGCTTATTAAGCTAAAGCGTAATAAGGTCGCTTATTACGCTAAAGCGTAATAAGCGCTAGGATTTTTGCGGACGCAAAAATCCGACGCTAGGATTTTTGCATCCGTCCGAGCGAATAGCCCCGCTATTCGCGAGGCTAGGTTCGCTCGGAGAGCGGACCTACAAAAATCCGAGCGCTTACCCGTGAGGGACGCTTTAGTGCGAAGGTCGCATATTCCGCTTCAGCGGACCCGTGAGGGATGCGCTAGGATTTGTCCGCCGACAAATCCGACTTCAGCGTAGGTCGCATCCCTCACGGGTTTGCCCCCCCCGTAGGGGGGAGGCACGCAAACCCGTGAGGGATGCGCTAGGAATTCGCCCCGTGAGGGTCGCGATCGCGAATTACGACTCAGCGCTTCGCAGAGGTCGCTTAATTTGCCCCCCCCCGTAGGGGGGAGGGACGCAAACCCGTGAGGGAAGCGCTAGGAATTGTCCGCCCCCCCCCCGCAGGGGGGAGGCGGACAATTCCGACGCAAGTCGCAGACTTCGAACCCCCTTTTGAGAAAGGGGGTTCGAAGATCTGCGAGTTGTAGGTCCGCTCTCCTGCCCTCCCCCCTACGGGGGGTCGAGGTCGCTTATTACGCTAAAGCGTAATAAGGTCGCTTATTACGCTTTAGCGTAATAAGCGCTAGGATTTTTGCGGACGCAAAAATCCGACGCTAGGATTTTTGCGGACGCAAAAATCCGACGGAGGTCGCATAAATTGCCCCGTGAGGGACGCAATTTATGCGCTCGGAATTGGCGTGCGCCAATTCCGACTCTGCGAGCGAACCTACCCCCCCGAAGGGGGGGAGCGACTAGCGAGGCTAGTTCGCTCGCACTCGAAGGGATTTTCGCGCCTGACGCGAAAATCCCTTCGACAAGCGCTCCGTACCCGTGAGGGAAGCGACCTTATTACGCGCCGCCCCAGCGTCCCTCACGGGTAAGCGACCTCGACCCCCCGTAGGGGGGAGGGCAGGAGACCCGTGAGGGGGGAGGGGGCCAATTCCGACACAAGCGCTCCGTAATAGGCTACCTTATTACGCTTTAGCGTAATAAGCGACCTCGACCCCCCGTAGGGGGGAGGGCAGGAGAGCTGACCTACGGATTTCGCCTCCCTCACGGGTCAACCCGTCAGGGAGGCGAAATCCGACCCAACCCGTGAGGGAAGCGCTCGGAATTCTCCGCCCCCCCCCGCAGGGGGGAGGCGGACAATTCCGACACAAGTCGCAGACTTCAGAACCCCCTTTCTCAAAAGTCGAATTTTATCCCCTTCGGGGATAAAATATCCGAGAAACTCTAATATATTTCAATATCCTGTAGGGATATTGAAAACTTCGACTTTGATATTGAAAATATTCGATAAAAGGGGGGTCGAAGATCTGCGAGTTCCCCTCACGGGTCCCTTCGGGACAGGACCCCGTGAGGGGCGCTCCGAGTCTATTCGCTAGTACGAGTTTTATCAGAGTATTAAACCCTATTTAAATAACCTATATAAGTTTGAGCAAGTTGATTCTTTAAAAACTTTACTATTAATAAATTTGGTGGTGCATTATATAATAGTTATTATGAGTTTATAATAGTATTAGATAAAAGTGAAATCAAGGTATTTTTATAGAGCAACTAAAGTCAAAAATTTTTTAATTAAAGTGCGGTGCCCGAGGGTAAAGTGATCCACCGCCCAGTAAGTTTAATAAACCTTATTTTAGTTTAAGAGAAATCTTCGCAGATAAATTGAATAAAAATAGAAAAAAGTACAAAGTGTCGGTTGGATTTGTTCTGGAGGTCGCCTGCCTAACGGCCTGCCTAACGGCCTGCCTAACGGCCTGCCTAACGGCCTGCCTAACGGCCTGCCTAACGGCCTGCCTAACGGCCTGCCTAACGGCCTGCCTAACGGCCTGCCTAACGGCCTGCCTAACGGCCTCCCTAACGGCCTGCCTTACAGCAACCCGTCAGGGAGGTGGTCGCTTCCCTCACGGGTTGCCTTAAGGCAACCATTCAGGGAGGCGCTCTGCTATCTGTATTTGGCTCGGATTTGTGCAGGACGGCCCCCGACACGAATTTTTACCTCCCCCCCCCCCTACGGGGGGAGGGAGGCCGTCCTGGAAGCAACTCGCAGACTTGAACCCCCTTATATATACGTCAAAAGGGGGTTCAAGTCTGCGACTTGCGTCGGAATTGTCTTGTCCCCGCCCGTGAGGGGGACAATTCCGACACAAATCCGACCCAACCCGTGAGGGAAGCGACTAACACAATTACCTATATCGTAATGGATCTTCGCCAATTACGACTTTACGAGCGGACCCACTCGGACTCATGTCCCCCGCACGGGGACAAAAACGACGTCAAGCGCTGCGTAGCACGTTAGTAACGCGAAGAGTTTGTATTCAATAGATTGATTGAAAAAAAAAAACACACACACAAATATAAATAAAGAAAAAAACTAATTATGGCAATTAATAGATATTTCCTCTCGGATTTTGTTACTGTCCAAAGGCAAAGTTTTTTTGAACTTTTAGAAAAAGGTCTAATAGAAGAATTTGCAAAAAGAAATCCAATCACAAATGGAAAAAAAGATTATTCATTTTTTTTCTATCCTGAATATTATATATTAACACGACCTGAATATAAACCACATGAAGCCATTTTCAAAAATAAAAGTTACACCAGTAAATTATTTGTACCAGTACAAATAACAAATAAGAAACATAGAAAAATTATACTAAAATGGGTTTATATAGGTAATATACCTTTAATGACAAAGCGTGGTCACTTTATTTTGAATGGTGCTGCACGTGTTATTGTTAATCAAATATTGCGTAGTCCAGGTATTTATTACCAACAAAAAATATACGAAAATTATGAAGATCGCCCCCGTGAGGTCGGCTCTATGTCAAGTAATCCAGAAGATGATTCTTTGAATCAAAACGAAGAAGGTTCTGCCTTACAACCGGTTAATTTATATAGACGTTTTTATTGCGATTTAATTTGTATGCGAGGCTCTTGGTTACGTATTGAAATGGATAAGGAAAAAAATATATGGGCACAAATGAAAAAAGGACCTAAGATTCCTATCTATTGGTTTTTATTAGCTATGGGATTGTCGGAAAAAGTTATATTGAAATCTATAATGGATCCTCAAAAATTGTTGGGCAATTTGGATAGAAATCAACTAAAAGGGGAAGCTCGTCAGCCTAAAACAAAAAAAAAAACAAATAATAATAATATTGGAGAAAAGAAGGCAATTGCGCGTAGCCGCCCTTACGGGGACGAGCCTAGCCTCCCTCACGGGTCGCCCCCCCCCGTAGGGGGGAGGGCGCCTTCCCTTATAGGGGGGGTCAATTTGCAGGGTGGTACCGAGGGGCTCAATAAAAATACGATCGAGCGCCTCGCCCCCCCCCTTATATCTATAAGGGGGGAGGGCGCCATAACTGGTTCTGCACGGCCCTCTATTTATAGCGCCGTGCAGAAGCCAGGCGCCCTCACGGGTCCGGAGTCGGGAGGCTCGTCCGATCTGATGGACGAGCTGGATATGCCTTCAAAAAAAGTGCGAAGCCCGGCCGCCGCCACAAATTCAAAAAAACAAAATTATCCCTATTTAAAAAATACGCCTGAAGCTTGGCAAGCTATATACACACTTCTTCACTCAAAAAATAAGACTGCAGGTGGACTTACTGAACGAAGCTCGCGTTCCGTACCCGCGCGGGCTTCGGACACAAATTACGCGCCTACGTTACCAGCTACGGCGGATATAAGCACCCAAACAAAAGGGCCCGGGCGCCCTCTCCCCCGAAGGGGGGGGACCGTCCCCCCCATAAATATGGGGGGGGGGAGCACTAAGTCGACACTTAAAGATGCAACTGATACTAATCAAGAAAGTTCAAATAAAAGACCTATAACATTAGGAGGAACAACGTCCGTCCCTCCTACAGGAGAAGAACGTCCGGCAGTCAAAAATGTGACTGAATTAGGGCGTCAATGGCTCTATAATCGTTTTATGAATCCACGTTCATATGATTTAGGAAAACAAGGTAGAATAGCGTTTAATAAAAAATTAGGGTTAACTATAGAATCTCAACAGTTAACTTTAACTGGGCTTGATGTATTATATGCTACCGATTATTTAATAAAAGTTGAAAAAGGCATTTTTAATACAGATGATATTGACCATTTAAAAAATCGTAGAGTAAGAACTTCGGGAGAATTAATACAGATTCAAATAGGTGTGGGGCTTGTAAGATTAGAAAAATTTATACGTTATAATGAAAACATGTTAGAAGGTAAACATAAAGAATTAAACAACATTGAGTTCTCTTCACGTGCTAATACACGGTCAAAACCAATTAGAGGGGGCGCCCTCACGGGCAGCTCCCATATATATGGGGCGCCCTCACGGGCGGCGCTAGATGATATACGATCAGATTCTAATCTGAATTCGCTTTCTACGGGAAAAACTAATAGCCCATACCTCGTTAACCGTGGGAATTCTTCGAGCGGGCGAGACTCACAAATCCGCTCATACTTGAAAAAGCCACCGGTAAGCGATGCCTCTACTGTGATGTCAACAAAGACGTATAATCCACAAACAATAAGTTTAACATCTTCTATTTCTTCTATTATAAATAATAAAGCTTTTAATAGTGCTATACGTGAATTTTTTGGTACAAGTCCGTTGTCTCAATTTATGGATCAAATTAATCCATTAGCTGAATTAACTCATAAACGTCGTTTAAGTTCAATGGGTCCTGGTGGTGTTACTCGTGATACAGCTACTTTAGCTATAAGGGGTATACATCCTACACATTATGGTCGTATATGTCCAATTGAAACACCCGAAGGGAAAAATACTGGTTTAGTTAATTCTATGACAACATACGCTAGGGTCAATTCCTCTGGCATACTTGAAAGTCCTTTTTATAAAGTTTATAAAGGTCAAGTTCAAAAAAATACAGGTATGTATTATTTAAATGCTGAACAAGAAGAAAAAATAAAATTGGCCGCCGCGGATTTATTTGTGTCTCCTATAGGTTTTTTACCTAAAGCTATGATTCCTGCTCGTATTGCTGAAACTTTCACAAAAATTTCGCGCACATCTGTTCAATACATTGGAGTATCCCCTTTACAAATGATTTCAATTGCTGCGTCATTAATACCTTTTTTAGAGCATGATGATGCTAACCGTGCTTTAATGGGTTCAAATATGCAAAGACAAGCTGTGCCTTTAATTCGCCATGAACGTCCCATTGTTGGGACAGGATTAGAAGGTAGAGCTGTTAGTGATTCTGGTCATGTTATACAAGCCAAATATAGTGGTTTAGTAACTTATGTTAGCGCTAAAAAAATTTTTGTTTCAGAGGCCCGTCAGGGCGCCTCCCCCGCCCCTGGCGGGACGGGTTGGCTTTAGTATCGTAATTGGGTAGGATTTGTCTGTAAGCCGCCCTCCCCCGCCCCTGGCGGGACGGGTTGGCTTTAGGATCGTAATTGGGTCGGATTTGTCTGTAAGCCGCCCTGACGGGCCTCCCCCCTGCGGGGGGGGTCCGACCCAATTACGGTGCCGCCCTCACGGGGGCTAAATCCACCGCACGGCCACACCCCCCCCTCCTGCACAATTAAGGTACGTTCTCCAATTACGCTCGTGGATTGGTCCTACTAACACCATTTTCGCTATTTATTCGAAGCGCTAATCCAAGGTTACCCTTTGCACTTAGCACCACAAAAAACAGAGTGCCTTAACATGAAAATACACTTTCTAAACATAGAACATAGAACATAGAACATAGAACATAGAACATAGAACATAGAACATAGAACATATATTAAGTGCTTACCTCTTCCAGGGAGGTGAGCCACAGTTAAAAAACGTAATATATTCCCTGTGTAGGTTAAAATGTAATTTTATCGAAGAAAATTCTATACCTTGCCAAAATTACTATATATAGTAAATTGTCCCCCCTTATATCCGAGGGGGGACGGGATCGACGATGTTTTCTTATATATATAGGAAAACATCGTCAATAGAATTGTATTTTCCCCCTTATATCCGCGGGGGGAAATACTATAAGATTTTACCCACAAAGGGAAAAAATAGTCGAAGATTTTATCCCCGCGGATATAAGGGGGGAACAACTCGTACTCGCTTACCCCCCCCCCGCAGGGGGGAGGGACCTGACGCTTCGCACTAAAGCGTCCCTCCCCCCTGCGGGGGGGGGAAGCGACCCCCTCACGGGGACCCCCCTACGGGGGCCCGTGAGGAGGGCAGGAGACCTCATATATAAGGGAGGGGGACCTATAAAACATCGTCAATAGAAATTTATTCGATAAAGATTTTTCCCCTTTGGGGGGAAAACTTCGACTTTTAACAAATTTTTGAAAACCCACTGGTATTTATTTAAATATTATTTGAGAATAAACAAACTTTATTAAGCAGAAAAAATAATGAATAAAAAAGGATTTCTTCTGTGTGATGGGGACAAAAACACTAAAAATTTTAATAGGTTAAAAAATTTGTCTAATATGTTTTTTCCTAATTTAATAAAAGAAACACCTTTTAACAAGGTACCTTTACATATAAAACCTTATGCTTATGCATCTTCCACGTTAACAAATTCTGCGACCTCCGCCTACGCTTCGCACACGGCCCCACACATAGGGAGCCGTGTGCGAAGGGTAGGAATGGGCGTACGCCCATTCCAAGTAGGATTTGTCAAACGACAAATCCGAGCGTCTAATGGCCGTAAGGCAATTAGACTACCGCCTAATTGCCTTACGGCCATTAGGCGACCTCGACCCCCCGTAGGGGGGATACCCGTGAGAGTAACGGGGGACTCGACGTTTTTCAAAAAAAAGTCCACTACAAGTCACGGACCGATCCGATACCGAGACTCGTCGAGGACTCGTAGTTTAAATATGTTGACAAGACGTGATGCTAAGCACTCGCAACATGGGTACACAAGCGCACTAGAGTCGAAACTTGAGTTATCTCGTTTGGTAAGGGAAGGAAATATTTATAACGGAATGTTTTCTGCACTAACCACGCGAGGTCTTGAATCGCGCGCCATAAATATGGGGGGAACAAAACGGGTGCTCCCCCCCCCCATAAATATGGGGGGGACGGTTAGCCCTGTCATCCACCCCCATATATATGGGGTATATGAGGGTGGAGAAAACGACGTTTTCTTTCAACCCGTGAATGAGAATAGGATGTATGAACCCTCTTTTAAGGGATTGAAACATCCTACTGGCGAGCTACGCACGCCAGCCGCTACCGAATATAAATTAGAAACATTTCACCGTTCGAATCAAGATACATGCTTAACACATAAACCATCTGTTTTTGAGGGTGATTGGGTTCAATCAGGCGATTTTTTAACAGATTGTGCAAATAGTGTAGGAGGTGAATTATCATTAGGTCAAAATATTTTTATTGCTTATATGCCATGGGAAGGTTATAATTTTGAAGATGCTATCTTAATAAGTGAACGTTTAGTAAGTGACGATTTATTCACATCAGTTCATATTGAACGTTATGAAATTGAAAATCTTCCGCGTTTTCCTTCCCCGGTACCTACCCCAAAGGGTAGGGTTGGGGTTCCCGGCACAAAGTCCCCGGGGGAGCCCGTGAGGGCGGCCGCTGCCGGTCTTAGCACGTCAGAAACACGAAAAACTTCAAAAGCTAAAGTAGGCGCGAAGTCCTCACTAGCTCAAATAAAACCAACACGTTATGAAGAAATAACCCGTGATATTCCTGATGTTGCACCCGAAGAAATCTTTCATTTAGATTCTTTTGGTATTGTTAAAATAGGCTCTATAATTGAAGAGGGTGATATTTTAGTCGGTAAGATTACCCCCATAAATAAAAAAGAATTTACACCATATCAAAAACTATTATATACAATTTTAGATAAACAAATACGCCCGTATCGTGATAGTTCTTTACGTGCGCCAAAAGGTATAAAAGCAAAAGTTATAGATATTAAAATTTTTGTTAAACCAGGTAGCGTCGTGCTTAGTTCACGCCCCCCTCACGGGTCCACCCTGCGGGTGGATAAGGGAGCATCTTATACATCACCATTTGTGCGAAGCCCGGCCGCCAAGAAAATGAAAACCCGTCCCTCACGGGTTGGCGGACGCCAACCCGTGAGGAAAACTGACGAGCGGCCCCGCCCGGGCTTACCGAAGGCAGCACACAAAAAAAAGAAAAACTCCGTCGACGTTTTCAAACAAAAAGTCGAGTCCCCAGGTAACAAAATGTTTGTTACTATGGCTCGCTTTACCGCCCCCGGCGGGCCTGCAGGGGGACCCCCCCCTGCCGGGGGGAGGTCCCCTATCCTAGGGGACGCGACACGCGAGTCCGGAGCGCCTAGCTCCCCCGTCCCCGGCGGGTCTGTGGGTGGACCTCCCCCCTGCAGGGGGCCCGTGAGGGCGGCAGCGAAGCGCTCCGTTGGATTTTTTGTAGGAGCGGGTGTGCGAAGCCCTGCCGGGCTTCGCACAGAACAGTCGCCATTGGGCGTACGACGTCCCTCCCCCCTTATAGATATAAGGGGGGGGGTTGGCGGACGCCAACCCGTGAGAATTACGCGGTCGGAATTGTCCCCCCCTATATCTAGGGTATCTATAAGGGGAGGACAAATCCGACAAATGTTTAAGCGACACAAGGTTCCCTGTGTAATTCGCACTCTTGAAAAAGACGTTAATGGTCAAGTACAACATTCAAAAATAATGAAAAAACTTACCAGCGGCCGGGCCCCCTCCGCAAAGGGGGGGGCCTACGGCCCCTTAAGCGGTTCCGCTTCTTCCCCTTTGGTTAATGGTAAGCGTCCCCTTAGCGCGCTGGCGCTTACGTTTAAAAAAAATGTGATGTTTACCGTTAGCGGTGAAATGGGCACACCGTCCACTTCGCTGCAAAAACTTTATTCTAGTCAATCCATTAAAGATATTGAAACTATTCATATTTATTTAGCCGAAAAACGTAAAATACAAGTAGGTGATAAAATGTCGGGTCGTCATGGTAATAAAGGCATTGTTTCTCAAATTCTACCTATTCAAGATATGCCTTTTTTACCGGACGGTACACCCATAGATATGGTTTTAAATCCATTAGGTGTACCCTCACGTATGAACGTGGGACAAATTTATGAATGTTTATTAGGATTAGCCGGTAAGTATTTGGGTGAACATTATAAAATTTTTTCATTTGACGAAATTTATGGACCTGAAGCTTCACGAAGCTTTGTATTCAATAAATTGTATGAAGCACGTTGTAAAACTGGTTTTAAATGGTTATTTAATCCTGAATATCCCGGTAAAATACGATTATTTGATGGCCGTACTGGAGATTGTTATCATCAACCCGTAACAGTTGGACAAGCTTATATGTTAAGATTAGTTCATATGGTCGATGATAAAATTCATATGCGTTCTACAGGTCCCTATTCACTTGTTACTCAACAGCCTTTACGTGGACGTTCTAAACAAGGTGGACAACGTTTAGGTGAAATGGAGGTTTGGGCTTTGGAAGGTTATGGTGCTGCTTTTACTTTATTAGAAATGTTAACAGTTAAATCTGATGATTTAACTGGAAGAATGACTTTATGGTCAAATTTAATATTAAATAAAGATCTTACAATTGGTACCCCTGAAGCTTTTAAAGTTTTAATATGTGAGCTTCAAGCTTTATGTCTTGATATTGGATTATTTCGTTATAATACTACAAATCCTAACACTTATCCTTTAGGAGAAGAAATTTTAAAAAAACCGCAAGGGCAAGAGATGAAAAATTACGGGGAAAATAGAATCGTAAGCTCGGAACGCCGCGAGGACGAGACTCCGTCCGCCGGTACCGGCGGGTCCCGTGAGGGGTCCGCTCGTACGGATCTAACTAGCCAATCAAAATTTATTAAGGGACCATATCAAACAAAGTCATTAACAGAAATGACTAGTTTAATGAGTTTTCCTTAAATAAAATACATTAAAATCTTTATCGAATAAATTGAATATTCAATTTATTCGATAAACTCGTACTCGCGAATAGACTCGGAGCGTCCCTCCCCCCTTATATATATAGTATATATAGGGGGGGGGTCCCTTCGACCCCGTGAGGGGCGCTCCCAGTCTATTCGCGAGTACGAGTTTTTCCCCCTTATATATATATATAGGCGAGAACATAAAATTCTATAGAATTTTATTCCATGATTTAACTTTAATTGAATTAAGTTAAAAATGCGCCCCTTTTTTGAATGGGGCAAACCCCTGGGCTGGAAACCCTATATCCAAAAAGTAGAGTGCTAAGCCTCCCTATAGGTAGTGTGTCGCACAATATAAATTTTATAAAACAATTATAAAAACTCGAATTTTTCCCCCCCTTATATCCGCGGGGGGAAAACATTCGAGTTTTATCGCAGAGCGGAGCTCTACGAGCGAACGATCCCCTTATATATATAGGGGATCGTCGCTCCCCCCCTTATATATATAGGGGGGGTAGGTTCGCTCGTAGAGTAGGAATTGGGTCGGATTTGGCCTCCCCCGCCCCTGGCGGGACGGGGGCCTCCCCCGCCCCTGGCGGGACGGGTCCGCCGGCGTCCCCCGCCCCTGGCGGGACGGGTTGGCGTACGCCAATTACGACGCCCCGTGAGGGACGCCAATTACGAGCGCGTCCCCCGCCCCTGGCGGGGGACGCGTCCTCCGTCGGATTTTTGTAGGTTCGCTCTCTTGCCCATATCCCGCCCCGTGAGGGGGTCGCTTACCCGTGAGGGACGCTGGGGCGGCGCGTAATAAGGTCGCTTATTACGGAGCGCTTGTCGAAGGGATTTACGCGTCAGGCGCGTAAATCCCTTCGAGCAACTCGCAGATCTTCGAACCCCCTTTCTCAAAAGGGGGTTCGAAGTCTGCGACTTGCGCTCTGCGAAGCGCTCAGTCGGAATTCGCGATCACGATCGCGAATTCCTAGCGCATAATTTGCCCCGTGAGGGACGCAAATTATGCGACCTACGCTGAAGTCGGATTTGTCCGCGGACAAATCCTAGCGCATATTCCGCTTCAGCGGAATATGCGACCTTCGCACTAAAGCGTAATAAGGTCGCTTATTACGGAGCGCTTGCGCTCTGCGAAGCGCTCAGTCGGAATTCGCGATCACGATCGCGAATTCCTAGCGCATAATTTGCCCCGTGAGGGACGCAAATTATGCGACCTACGCTGAAGTCGGATTTGTCCGCGGACAAATCCTAGCGCATATTCCGCTTCAGCGGAATATGCGACCTTCGCACTAAAGCGTAATAAGGTCGCTTATTACGGAGCGCTTGCGCTCTGCGAAGCGCTCAGTCGGAATTCGCGATCACGATCGCGAATTCCTAGCGCATAATTTGCGTACGCAAATTATGCGACCTACGCTGAAGCTTCGCACTAAAGCGTAATAAGCGCTCGGATTTTTGCCCCGTGAGGGACGCAAAAATCCGACACTAGGATTTTTGCGTCCGCAAAAATCCGACGAAGGTCGCATAAATTGCGTCCCTCACGGGGCAATTTATGCGCTCGGAATTGGCGTACGCCAATTCCGACTCTCCGAGCGAACCTAGCCTCGCGAATAGCGGGGCTATTCGCTCGGACGGACGCAAAAATCCTAGTGTCGGATTTTTGCGTCCCTCACGGGGCAAAAATCCGAGCGCTTATTACGCTTTAGCGTCCCTCCCCGAAGGGGGGGTAAGCGACCCCCTCACGGGGACCCCCCTACGGGGGGAGAGCGGACCTAAAGAAAATTCTATACCGTAACAAAATTCCTTTATAAAGGAATTTCCCCCCCCCTTATATCCGCGGGGGGGAGGGATCGACGATGTTTTCGTATAAAACATCGTCAATAGAATTTTATTCGATAAAAGAATTTCATTATATATAATGAATGTGCACTAAAAAATATTCATGAATGTGCCCCTTTTATGAAAGGGGGCCCGCGATTGTAATCGTGCGAAGGGCTGAGGGTCCCCCGCCCGTGTTACTTCCGCTAGTAATGGACCAGGACCGGAGGTACGGAACAATTCGGACGGGCGATGCTCTGATTTTTATAATGACGCGTCCCTCACGGGTTGGGTCGGAAGGGTTCCCCCTTAGGGGAGGATCAATCCGCCGGCGTCCCTCACGGGTTGGGTAGGATTTGTCCCCCCTTAGGGGGGGGACAAATCCTACCCAACCCGTGAGGGACGCTTCAAACGACAAATATGAGCGCCGCCTTAAAATTCCGCCTTCCCACATTAAATGAAAAGGCTATTTAGTTAATAAGCTCTTAAAGCTTTGGGACGTGCATTAGCACAGTATGAGCAACTGCTTAGACACGAGGGAAGCTTGAACAAGGTAACACCTCCCCAAAATCACACTTTGTACGAATAATAACCAAACTTAAAATCAAAAAAATCAAACATTGTAAATTACGACTTTCTCTAAATTTACTGTCAATTCATAAACAGGATAAAAGGATAAAGCAAAAAGCAAAAGCCTATACAAAATTTATACAGTTTATACTACGGTCCCTTGTAGCGTGACCGGTTTTTGCAAGTTCTTCCCCCAAAGGGGGGGCACTTGCAAAAGGCTTAAACGCTGTGGTGGTACTACACGTCCCCACACAAGTTATAATCGTAACCTTGTCGTTTAAAAACGGTGCGAAGCGTCAGCGTAGGTCGCATCCCTCACGGGTTTGCGTCCCTCCCCCCGTAGGGGGGGGGCAAACCCGTGAGGGAAGCGCTAGGAATTGTCCGCCCCCCCCGCAGGGGGGAGGGGGACAATTCCGACGCAAGTCGCAGACTTCGAACCCCCTTTTGATAAAGGGGGTTCGAAGATCTGCGAGTTGCTCGAAGGGACCCGTCAGGGTCCCTTCGACCCCGTGAGGGGGTCCCCCGTAGGAGGGAGGGCAGGAGACCCCATATAAATGGGAGGGGGACCTACAACCCCGTCAGGGGCGCTCCTTGTTGAGGTCGCGTAAGTGGTAGGATTTGTCCTCAGGACAAATCCTACCACTTACGAGAAGATATAAACTCAAAAAATTACTTTTTAATAGAAAAGGAAAATCAAAAAAGAATGAACAGACTTTACATTGAAATTTCAATTCTTTTTTGAATGAAGTTGGTGAATTAAATCATGGAAGTTACTATTCAAAATAGTTCTCCAAAAAAGCTGATTTGCTTTAGGTACTCTATATAATAGATTTTAAAATTAACGCTTTTATAAAGCGGTTGCTTATTGCCCGGCAAGAATGCATAGTTTAACTTAAAGTCTTCTAATAGGCATTTAAAAGACTACTTTCTACTGTATAATATATAAATTATACATTGTAGCTGACGTGCTAAACACGTCAGCTACTATTAACACCCCGACTTTACCTAAATTTAGGGCAAGTCGGGGTGTTAATTGTACTACCACGAATAAGTTAATAATAAATTATGCCTCAGATGTGTTTTGCAAACTATTTGTTTTTCTTTACTGACCGCTCCGCTATAAATTTATATATAAATTTATTCGATAATCTCGTACGAGCGAACTAGCCTCGCTAGTCGCGAGTCTAGGTTCGCTCGTAGAGCTCCGCTCTGCGAGCGGACCTAAAGATTTTCCCCCCGCGGATATAAGGGGGGGAAAACTTCGACTTTGTGATATGAGTATGTTTGTATATTCGATTTCAATCGAACTATGCTATAACAGATACAATTCAAATTTGATTATTGTCACTCATTTAAATAAAAGATTTTTTTATAAAAAAAAAAAAATTGAAAGGGGTACGTCTTTAAATCTTTACATAAGGTACAACCTCGTCAGCTATGAATCTTAATATATTACATATATTGAATGGTTTAAAGTATGACTTTATGCTATAGGTTTAGCAGAGTATAGATTACATAATAAATTATAAGTCATTTATATATCTCGTATGCTAAATTGTTTTTTGTACATGATTCCAATTTTAGTGCCTCGCTTGCTTAGTACTTAGTTTGATATTTATTAACGCTTATCACAGTACAAAGGTCAGCGCTTCCCCAATTGGAACTTTTGAAGGGTGTAGCTTTCTCCTCTACGTCAAGTTTGAAATGTTTGGGCTAACAGCTCCGCCCAGAAAAGCAAAGTCGATTGTTTGGCGCGGAACCTCCCAGGTAATAATGAAAAAAAAAGGGACACACTTTAAAAGGCTAATAGTCCGTCCCCCCGCAGGGGGGAGACTATCCTGCTAGGTCGCCTCCCTGACGGGTTTGCGTGCCTCCCCCCGTAGGGGGGGGGCAAACCCGTCAGGGAGGCGCTAGGAATTCGCGATTGCGACCCTACGGGGGGCGAATTCCGACAGAGGTCGCTTATTAAGCTTTAGTGCGAAGGTCGCATATTACGCTTTAGTGCGAAGGTCGCATCCCTCACGGGTCCGCTTCAGTGCGAAGGTCGCATCTCTCACGGGTACGGAGCGCTGCCCTCACGGGTCCTGCCGCAGAGGTCGCTTAATTTGCCCCCCTACGGGGGGGGGGCAAACCCGTGAGGGAAGCGCTAGGAATTGTCCGCCCCCCCCGCAGGGGGGAGGGGGACAATTCCGACGCAAGTCGCAGACTTCGAACCCCCTTTCTCAAAAGTCGAAGTTTTCCCCCCCTTATATCCGCGGGGGGAAAACATTCGAGTTTTTAGGTCCGCTCTCCCCCCGTAGGGGGGTCGAGGTCGCTTACCCGTGAGGGACGCTAAAGCGTAATAAGCGCTAGGATTTTTGCGTGCGCAAAAATCCGACGGAGCTCTACGAGCGAACCTACCCCCCCGAAGGGGGGGAGCGACTAGCGAGGCTAGTTCGCTCGTACTCGTACGAGCGAACGATCCCCTTATATATATAGGGGATCGTCGCTCCCCCCCGCGGATATAAGGGGGGGAGCGACTAGCGAGGCTAGTTCGCTCGCACTCGAAGGGACCCGTGAGGGTCCCTTCGACCCCGTGAGGGGCGCTCCGTACCCGTGAGGGAAGCGACCTGACGCTTCGCACATAAAATCATATATAATTTTATTCGATAAAATATTTTATTGTATAATCATATGTAATATGTAGCTCTATTAAAAAACAGGATCTGTTCTAAACGGGGATTTTAGTCAAAGTACAATATTACGAATATCCAAATAAAAAAATATTTATTTCCCAGTGTTTTTGATAAAAATTTGTTTTTGTTTGGTTTATAAGTGCGCTTTTTTTAATCTATAGTAAAACTCTTTTCATTATAAAACCCTAGCGCATTTAATTCGTTAAGCCTTTGTCTAATTGATAGGTTACCGCCTGTTTATACGGTTTTTAATTAAGGGTTGCTCCTATAACTCTCGGGCTTTGCGCTAAAAAGTTGTGGGTCGCCTCTCCAAGGCGAGGTTGTTCAGCACTCCCACGGGTCAGGACGGACCCATATTTATGGGTCCGTCCTAAAGCGGAGCTACAAAAATAAGACACCCCGTGAGGGGCGCTCCGGATTAGCGAGTCACGTCCGCTCCCCTCACGGGTCCTAATTCGCTATCGCGATCGCGAATTCCTAGCGCCCTCACGGGTTTGCCCCCCCCCGTAGGGGGGAGGGCCGCAAACCCGTCCCGCCAGGGGCGGGGGAGGCGACCTATCTGAATAGTCTCCCCCTAAAGGGGACGGACGATTCGAAATTTATTGACAAGTTTTTATTCTCCGCCGCCCTATAAAAAAAAATATAAGGCAGAGGATAAAAAGTCGAAGTTTTAAATATCTTCGATATCCCCCTTATATCCGCGGGGGGATATTAGTAGAATTTTCTCTAATAAAATTCTATTGACGATGTTTTTCTATATATAGGCAAACATCGTCGATCCCGTCCCCCGCGGATATAAGGGGGATAAATTCCTCTATATAGGAATTTTGTCACGGTATAGAATTGACTTCGATAAAAGTCGTACTAGCTAATAGACTCGCTAATAGTGCGAAGCGACCCCCTCACCCCCGTAGGGGGAGGGCAGGATACCCCATATATATAGTATATGGGAGGGGGACCTAAAGTTTTAAATATCTACGAGCGGACGAGTTCGTCCCCCCGTGCGAAGCCCGTGCGGAGCTGCAGGGGGGATAGTTTAAAATACCTTCGATATCTCCCCTATATATATAAGGGGGGATAATCTTCGAGTTTACTCGTACGAGCGAACGATCCCCTTATATATATAGGGGATCGTCGCTCCCCCCCTTATATATATAGGGGGGGTAGGTTCGCTCGTAGAGTCGGAATTGGGTCCGCCGGCGTCCCTCACGGGTTGGCGCCCCTCACGGGGCCAACCCGTCCCGCCAGGGGCGGGGGAGACCGTCCGCCGGTACCGGCGGGTCCCGTGAGGGACGCCAATTCCGAGCGCGTCCCCCGCCCCTGGCGGGACGGGTTTGCGTCCCTCACGGGGCAAACCCGTCCCGCCAGGGGCGGGGGACGCGTCCTCCGTCGGATTTTTGTAGGTTCGCTCTCTTGCCCCCCTCACGGGTCCCGCCCCGTGAGGGGGTCGCTTACCCGTGAGGGACGCTGGGGCGGCGCTTAATAAGCGACCCCCTCACGGGGACCCCCCTACGGGGGGAGAGCGGACCTAAAGAAAATTGTACGAGTTAACTAACGCTAACTCCGTTTTAGCAACGGTACAAATTTATTTAAGGAAACTCGTATAGCTTTAGAGGTGAGGTGGTTTTACCATATATCGAAGAAAATGGGTAATTTTCTTCGGGATCTCCGCGTTTTTGTAAAAAACGCGGAGATAAAAATACGAGTATCGTGAGCCGCCCCCGTGAGGGGCTCCTCTATATAATATATAAGGGGCCCCTCACGGGGGCAACCATCTGTAAAGCCTGGGGTTGTAGAAATACACAAACTCTGTATTAAAAATTGAAATATTTCCGCTTTATGCGGGTTTTAACGCAAACTTTATGGTGCAAAATGGAATTCAAAAAAAAAGATTAATGGCGTGTGGAGACCAATCAGATAAAAGATTTCGATCGAAATCTTTTCTTCAATTAGCTGATGTAGAAAGCCCATTAGGAATTCGCAAACCTCTATCAATTCAATCTTTAAAAAATTCTTCATATATACCAGTCGACGTTTTAAAAGTCGAAGTTTCCCCCCCTTCGGGGGGAAAACATTCGAGTTTTCTCGAAGAAAATTCTGTTGAATTTTCTTCGATAAAAGAAAACGTCGAGTCCCCCGTTAACAAAGAATTTGTTAAAGGGGGAGCGAGTAAAAACTCTGTCTTAGAAACAGATAATAAAAATGTTTCTGGTGATACGACAAACGATGTATCTGTCACAGGAACTGCACCTTATAGTGGTCAGTTTGAATGCGAAACAGGTAATTATCATACTTTTTGTCCAATTAGTTGTGTTTCTTGGCTTTATCAAAAAATCGAAGATAGTTTTTTCTTAGTTATTGGTACAAAAACTTGTGGTTATTTCTTACAAAACGCTTTAGGCGTTATGATTTTCGCAGAACCACGTTATGCTATGGCTGAATTAGAAGAAAGTGATATTTCTGCACAATTAAATGATTACAAGGAATTAAAAAGACTTTGTTTACAAATTAAACAAGATCGTAATCCTAGTGTAATTGTTTGGATTGGAACATGTACAACAGAAATTATCAAAATGGATTTAGAAGGGATGGCACCAACATTAGAAGCCGAAATTGGTATTCCAATTGTAGTAGCGCGAGCTAACGGTCTGGATTATGCTTTTACACAAGGTGAAGATACTGTTTTAGCCGCAATGGCACAAAAATGTCCAGAACGTTTAAAAACAACCAATTTACCTTTAACTCCTGAGCTTTTAGCCGAAAATGGGAGAGCAAGCGGACAGAAAGTACCTACTAGTCAAAATCCCTCTAATAAAACAAGTTACTCTATTACGGAAACTAATGCTAATAAACAAACTGTAGAAAAAGTCGAAATTTCCCCCCCTTCGGGGGGAAAATATTCGAGTTTTCTCGAAGAAAATTCCTATATAAAGGAATTTTCTTCGAGAAAAGAACTTGTTTTATTTGGATCATTACCAAGTACAATTGCTAATCAATTACAATTAGAATTAAAACGTCAAGGTATTAATGTTTCTGGTTGGCTGCCTTCGGCACGTTATTCGGATTTACCAGCTTTAGGTGAAAATGTTTATGTCTGCGGTATTAACCCTTTTTTAAGTCGTACTGCTACTTCTTTAATGCGTCGTCGAAAATGTAAATTAATATCGGCTCCTTTTCCTATAGGACCAGATGGTACACGTGCTTGGGTTGAAAAAATCTGTAACGTTTTTGATATAGTTCCTACTGGACTAGAGGAACGTGAGAAAACAATATGGGCTAATTTAACTGAATCGATTGATTTTATTAAGGGTAAATCAGTTTTTTTCATGGGGGATAATCTATTAGAAATTTCATTGGCACGATTTTTAATACGTTGTGGCATGTGTGTGTATGAAATAGGCATCCCATATATGGATAAAAGATTCCAAGCCGGCGAATTAGCTCTATTAGAAAAAACATGTATTGAAATGAAAGTACCCTTTCCGCGCATTGTCGAAAAACCTGATAATTATTATCAAATTCAACGTATTAAAGAATTAAAACCTGATTTAGTTATTACAGGTATGGCACATGCTAATCCCTTAGAGGCGCGCGGTATTACGACTAAGTGGAGCGTAGAACTGACATTCTCAGCTATACATGGATTTACCAATTCAAAAGATTTAATTGAACTAATTTGTAAACCATTACGTCGTAATAAACACTTAGAAAAAACAAAATCCTTTGATCATTCTAAAACTTTTGTCTAAAATGAATAGAAATAATAGACCGCATAAATGAATATGAATGATATGCCACATAATTATTTAGCTAACCCTCCAGCTTCTATGCTGGAGGGTATACAAGCAAATGATGTCCCCTCTAATTGAAAACAAATATTACCCCTAAAAGTCGAATTTTTTTCCCCTTCGGGGATAAAACATTCGAGTTTTTAGGTCCGCTCTCCCCCCGTAGGGGGGTCGAGGTCGCTTATTACGGAGCGCTTGTCGAAGGGATTTACGCGTCAGGCGCGTAAATCCCTTCGAGCAACTCGCAGATCTTCGAACCCCCTTTCTCAAAAGGGGGTTCGAAGTCTGCGACTTGCGCTCTGCGAAGCGCTCAGTCGGAATTCGCGATCACGATCGCGAATTCCTAGCGCATAATTTGCCCCGTGAGGGACGCAAATTATGCGACCTACGCTGAAGTCGGATTTGTCCGCGGACAAATCCTAGCGCATATTACGCTTCAGCGTAATATGCGACCTTCGCACTAAAGCTTAATAAGCGCTAGGATTTTTGCGGACGCAAAAATCCGACGCTAGGATTTTTGCGTCCGTCCGAGCGAATAGCCCCGCTATTCGCGAGGCTAGATTCGCTCGGAGAGCTTCGCTCGCTGAGCGAACCTACAAAAATCCGACGGAGGACGCGTAATTTGCGTACGCAAACCCGTGAGGGACGCGCTCGGAATTGGGTCGGATTTGGCCTCCCTCACGGGGGCCAAATCCGCCGGCGTAATTGGCGCACGCCAATTACGACGCATATGCCAATTCCGACTCTACGAGCGAACCTACCCCCCCGAAGGGGGGGAGCGACTAGCGAGGCTAGTTCGCTCGTACTCGAATAAAATTCTATACCTTAACAAAATTCCTTTATAAAGGAATTTTTCCCCCCCTTATATCCGCGGGGGGGAGGGATCGACGATGTTTTCATATAAAACATCGTCAATAGAATTTTATTCGATAAAAGAATTTTCTTCGATAAAAGGTTCATGGTCACAATTCGATCTTGACTTCCCCAATTTGCCTCCACGATCAACAGAATCACACATTTATGTCTTTTTCAATAGAAAAACAAAACGTTTTTCTATTAGTATTAGGACAAACTGACATTTCACGTATTAACTACCGTTTAAAGGAACACAGGCAGCGTATCGCACGTAAAGCTATTATACAAATTGAGAAACCACAATATTACACTCCCGACGTTTATGATGATATGGCCCGTGACGCTATTAATGAAAGCCCTATTTTTGTTTATTCCGTTCTACGCTATACAGATAATTTTTCACTGTCACAACGACTAGCTATAGAAACCCAAACAATTGTTGAGTCTTATATATATAGAAAATACGACGATCGTATGTATAATAAGCCTACAGATAAATATCTAAAGGTATTAAAAGTCGAAATTTTGCCCCCTTCGGGGGAGAAATTTTCGATAAAAGGCACACATAGAATAGACTGTGGTGGTCAACTTCGTCCTATTCGTATTCCGACAAAACAATCTTTATCGAATATATTTATATATAAATATATTCGATAAACTCGTACGAGCGAACTAGCCTCGCTAGTCGCGAGTCTAGGTTCGCTCGTAGAGTCGGAATTGGCGTACGCCAATTCCGAGCGCATAAATTGCGTACGCAATTTATGCGACCTCCGTCGGATTTTTGTAGGTTCGCTCAGCGAGGTCGCTTATTACGCTTTAGCGTCCCTCACGGGTAAGCGACCTCGACCCCCCTACGGGGGGAGAGCGGACCTAAAGATTTTCCCCCCGCGGATATAAGGGGGGGAAAACTTCGACTTTAGATTATCCTTGTATAATTAATAATATTTGGTATAAAAATAGAACAGAAGCCAAAAAGGCATTAGGCTTTACTGACTATCGTACATTAACGAATCGTTTATTATCTCCACAATATCCTTCCTTTATTTATTGAAAAAACACTTTAAACAAAACTATTCCCGAAACTGACGAAATAAAGAAAAAATTTACAGAATTTTATGAACTTCTTCAGAAAAAGTCGAATTTTTCAATATTGAAAATATTCGAGTTTTATCGTACGAGCGAACGATCCCCTTATATATATAGGGGATCGTCGCTCCCCCCCTTCGGGGGGGTAGGTTCGCTCGTAGAGTCGGAATTGGCGTATGCAGCGTCCCTCACGGGTTGCCTGCACGACCCTATACAAATAGGGTCGTGCAGGACAATTACGCTGGCACTCGCGACGATCCCCTTAGGGGATCGGCGCTCCCCCCCTTCGGGGGGGTAGGTTCGCGAGTAGAGTCGGAATTGGCGTCCCTCACGGGGCGTCGTAATTGGCCCCGTGAGGGGCGCCAACCCGTGAGGGACGCCGGCGGACCCGTCCCGCCAGGGGCGGGGGAGGCCTCCCCCGCCCCTGGCGGGACGGGGGCCAAATCCGACCCAATTCCGAGCGCGTAATTTGCGTCCCTCACGGGGCAAACCCGTCCCGCCAGGGGCGGGGGACGCGTCCTCCGTCGGATTTTTGCGTACGTCCGAGCGAATAGCCCCGCTATTCGCGAGGCTAGGTTCGCTCGGAGAGTCGGAATTGGCGCACGCCAATTCCGAGCGCAGAAATTGCCCCGTGAGGGACGCAATTTCTGCGACCTTCGTCGGATTTTTGTAGGTTCGCTCAGCGAGCGAAGCTCTCCGAGCGAACCTAGCCTCGCGAATAGCGGGGCTATTCGCTCGGACGGATGCAAAAATCCTAGCGCTTATTACGCTTTAGCGTAATAAGCGACCTCGCTGAGCGAACCTACAAAAATCCTAGTGTCGGATTTTTGCGTCCCTCACGGGGCAAAAATCCGAGCGCTTATTACGCTAAAGCGTAATAAGCGACCTTATTACGCTTTAGCTTAATAAGCGACCTCGACCCCCCTACGGGGGGAGAGCGGACCTACGGATTTCGCCTCCCTCACGGGTTAACCCGTGAGGGAGGCGAAATCCGACCCAATTCCGACTCTCCTCGCGAACCTAGCCTCGCTAATAGCGGGGCTAGTCGCTCGGACGGACGTCCGAGCGAATAGCCCCGGAGCGCCCCTCACGGGGTGTCGGAATTGTCCGCCTCCCCCTGCGGGGGGGGCGGACAATTCCGACACCCCGTGAGGGGCGCTCCGAGTCGATTCGCGAGTATACGAAATTTATTCGACAAGGGGATCGTCGCAAGTACTAGCGTAATTTGCTACATTAGCAAATTAAGGAGCCTCCGGTAGAAGATAAATAATTTGAGATAAGATATCTCAATTTCATTAAGATATTGGCGCAATATCCTTAGGAATTCTAAGGCCTCCAGCTTTTATTTTTTAGCGTTTAAAGTAACAATACTTTATAATATATAAAGTGGAGAGATGGCTGAGTGGTCTAAAGCGGCTGATTGCTAATCCGTTGTACAAGTTAATTGTACCGAGGGTTCGAATCCCTCTCTCTCCGTAAAAAAAAACAGAAAAAGCATTGTTCATTATTTAATGAGGTCCGCTTTATCTAAAATAGTATCTAGATAGTCGTTTTTTGATTACCTTAAAGGGGCTCGCTAACACGTTCTTAAGAAGGACAGGGGAGGTCGCTAAATTTGTCGTATTTGTAAATCGCCCGCTTCCGGCGAATCCCGCACCGTGCGGGCGGCAGTCCTACCGGACGAGACGTGCTAGTTCAGGGCGCCCCCCTCACGGGTCCACCCTGCGGCCCGCCGTAGGCGGGGGAGGCGTTGGTTTTGGGTAGGTCCCCCCACGGGTCCCATCTATATGGGGAGCGGTGGCCGCGTCCCTGACGGGTTGGGTAGGATTTCGCCTCCCTCCCCCCCCCCGTAGGGGGGAGGGAGGCGAAATCCTACCCAACCCGTCAGGGACGCCGGCGGATTTGTCCTCCCCGAAGGGGGACAATTCTACCACAATTAGGCGACCTCCGGGGATATCAGACGGCGGTATTGTTCAAACCTACGCGTGGAACAATACCGCGACCTCTGGGACAGGACCCGTGAGGGCAGCGCTAAGCAAATGTCACGCTTAGCACTTAGCTCACTATAATGATGTTGTGTACGTATGTTGTCCAACATAAAAAAAAATATATATATAATATGTATATGTATATGTATATTTATATGTATATGTATATTTATATGTATATGTATATGTAAGATAAGCTATCTTAGCCTTAACCGTAGATTCAAAAAAATTGAATTTATGCAATTATAAATGAAAAAAAAAGGAGCGGGGGGGTGCTAAACGCCCCCCTGGTTTTCGATTATTTTTTTGTATGAAGCAGAATCAGAAAAGATGGGATTACTCATTTTTATTTTTGCCGGGCTGAAAGTATATGATAGATTATTAAAAGCCATTAATAAAGCATCTCTTGGATGTAAACTTCCATTTGTCCATATCTCTAACAGAACAACTTCTTTAGCACTAACATTTAAACCTGATTCAAAAAATTGACCAAAAGAGTCTTTACTAATTGTAGTAGGTAAAAGTGATTCAGTAAAAGAAGAAGGAATCCCAATACCTTTATAATGGCTATACCCTTCCGGCGTACATAAAATGTCTAAATCGGCTTTCGATAGATTTGTGACATAATCTAATAGATTTTTAGACATATAATTTTTATAAAAAGTCGAATTTTTCCCCCCTTCGGGGGGAAAAGATTCGAGTTTTCTCGAAGAAAATTCAATAGAATTTTCTTCGATAAAAGATTCTTCTTTATTAGGGGCGGCCCCTGCAGAAGGCTCCTTTAAATTTTTCCCGGCACCCTTATAAATCTGTAGGGGTTGGGTTCCCTTAACAAAGATATTGTTAACGGGAGACTCGACGGAGTTATTATCGGCTCCTGTAGAGATGAAGCCTTCCCCTACTTGGTGGCGTATCGACTCGTCAGAACTATACAACACGCGCTCTGTGTTGAGTAAGGGCGCGCTTGCACGCTGACCTAAAGGAGGTTCTGTGCTCCCCCCCCCCATAAATATGGGGGGGACGGTCCCCCCCCTTCGGGGGAGAGGGCGCCCGGCCGCTTCATTTACTTTGTTTAGCCCAGACGAGCTACGAATACTACCCCATTTATTATGGAAATATGGAAAATTTGTTTCTAAAAACTGCGCAGAATCTAAAAATGAAGTTAAATTTTCAATTAATTTATATTTTTCATTAAAAGATTCCACAATATAATTATCATATCCTTCTATAATAGAATTAACCTTAGTTACTGGATTAAAAATAGCATCTATATTTAATTGTTTTGAATTTTCGTTAAAAGGTTCTTTATTACTCTTTTTTTGGGCAAAAGGACTAATAAACGGAGAATGTTTTGTAATGTTTGAAGGTATTGATAAATTGGGTGTTTTTGTAGATAAAGTAGTGTTACTTTGTTGTCCCATTATTTTCTTTAACTGCTTTAACAAATTTTGACGTTTTTGAATTATAGTCCAGTAATTTGAAGGGTCTCCCAATTCATTCAATTCATTCAATTCATTCAATTCATTCAATTCATTCAATTCATTTCTGGGTATTGCATCATTAGAAGCATTTTTAAAATGGTTATTTAACCCAGATTCTGTACTAGATTTTGTTTTTTTATTGGATCTGCCACTTAGAGAAGAATTGGGTTTTGGCGATGGTCCTACGCCTTGATGAGCTTCGGATGTCAGCTTTTGAATATAATAACTTTTACCTTCCATGATGACAAATTTGACATTTAACACACCGTCTTCTGCTAAACTTGCTATATATTGATTAGGATCTACACATTGTAAAAAAGGAGGTAAACGAAGATCCTTGGCACGTATAATACCTGGACCTTTGACTTTTAGATAACCAACTACGGGTTTAAAAAAAGTAGCACCTATTTTTTCATAAACAGAAGAAAATCCTTTGTTTTTATAACCGTAAGATCCACTTAATGGATTTTTGATTTTTTTGAAAGATATTTCTTTAAAATTTAAAAGAATATCTAGTACTGAATCACGCACACCTGGTAAAGTTGAATATTCATGTTGTACATTTTCTATTTTCACCGAAATAATAGCTAATCCTTTACAATCAGACAATAAAGAACGTCTTAATGCATTAGCTACAGTTAAACTTTGCCCAGAATCAAAAGATCCTAAATAAAAGCATCCATAAAAACTTTTATTATTTTCGATTCTAGATTCTTTCATAGAAATAAACATTTTTTCATTTTTTTTGTTTTCTATACTTATATTACCTTTTTTTCGTACTCGCTAATAGACTCGGAGCGCCCCTCACGGGGTCCTGTCCCGAAGGGACCCGTGAGGGGAACTCGCAGATCCCCTCACGGGCGACCCCCCTTTTTAGAAAAGGGGGTTCGAAGTCTGCGACTTGTCGAAGGGACCCGTGAGGGACGCGCCCCCCTCACGGGGAGGGAGGCGCGTCCCTCACGGGTCCCTTCGAGAACTCGCAGATCTTCGACCCCCCTTTTTAGAAAAGGGGTTTCGAAGTCTGCGACTTGTTCCAGGACGACCTTTTCTATATAGGGCCGTCCTGAGGATTTTAGCGTCATGCGCGAAAATCCCTTTACTAGCGAATAGTGCGAAGCGTCAGGTCGCTTACCCCCCCCGCAGGGGGGAGGGACGCTTCGCACTATTCGCGAGGCTAGGTTCGCTCGGAGAGTCGGACCCGTGAGGGTGGCGTATGCAGCGTCCCTGACGGGTTGCCTGGACGACCCTATTTGTATAGGGTCGTCCAGGACAACCCGTCAGGGACGCTGTAACTCGCGACGATCCCCTTGTCGAAGAAATTACGTACAAAATTTATTCGAGTGCGAGCGAACGATCCCCTTATATATATAGGGGATCGTCGCTCCCCCCCTTCGGGGGGGTAGGTTCGCTCGCAGAGTCGGAATTGGGTCGGACCCGTCCCGCCAGGGGCGGGAGAGGCCTCCCCCGCCCCTGGCGGGACGGGGGCCAAATCCGCCGGCGTCCCTCACGGGTTGGCGTACGCCAATTACGAAGCATGCGCCAATTCCGACTCTCCGAGCGAACCTAGCCTCGCGAATAGCGGGGCTATTCGCTCGGACGGACGCAAAAATCCGAGCGCTTATTAAGCTAAAGCGTAATAAGCGACCTTACCCGTGAGGGACGCTGGGGCGGCGCGTCCCTCACGGGTAAGCGACCTCGAACCCCCTACGGGGGGAGAGCGGACCTACAACTCGAAGATTTTCCCTTCGGAAAACTTCGATTTGGGGCCCCCCTCACGGGTCCGACCCAATTCCGAGCGCATAAATTGCCCCCCCCCGCAGGGGGGAGGGACGCAATATATGCTACCTCCGCTCCCATATATAGGGTAGCGGACCTACAAAAATCCGACGGAGGTCGCCTAAATTGCGTACGCACTTTAGGCGCTCGTAATTCTCTATCGCCTCCCTCACGGGTTTGCCCCGTGAGGGACGCAAACCCGTCAGGGAGGCGACCTCCGCTATGCTACCTCCGCTCCCATATATATGGCAGCGGACCTAAAGAAAATTATATATGTCCGCGTTTTTCGACGAAAAACGCGGAGATCTCGAAGAAAATCGAAGATTTTCTTCGATATAATTTTCTTCGAGAAAAATTTCAACATTAGACTACATTCAAATTTTTTCTTTTCAAAATATCCATTTATGTATATTTATAGCATTTTGACTGTTGCTTTTTGTATTAAGGGTTTTTAAAAAGTCAATTATAGGCATAGAATTGGGTGGCAATATAGCTTCGTGTCCAGTTTAAAGGAGTCTTAAGCAAAGAGGCACTTGTAAAGTTTCAACATTAATAAAACTAATATTTTTCAAATAACGTATTATACATACTAATAGCTATGTATATGTATATTTATATGTATATTTATATTTATTATCTATAAATTTTTTTTTATTCTTTTTTTTTACGAGTGCGAAGCGTAAGTAGGTATAGTCCTTGGACAATTACGATGCCGTAGGACAAATCCGACCTACTTACTACTCTACGAGGCGACCTACCCCCTTCGGGGGAGTCATCCTCGACGATGTAAGCGGGCGCCTCGTACGAATAAATTTCGAACAAATTTATTCGCGACTTTTGTGGGGTTAAGTTTTTAACTCGTAATACAAATAAAATTAGTAGGCTTAGGCTATGGGGCGAGTATACTCCTGAACCTGCTAAACCGATAAGCGCTTACACATAAAAAAAATTATACAGATTTTCATATCGAAGAAAATCTTATATTTATAGGATTTTCTTCGAGATCTCTAGGTCCGCTCTCCCCCCGTAGGGGGGTCGAGGTCGCTTACCCGTGAGGGACGCTAAAGCGTAATAAGGTCGCTTCCCTCACGGGTACGGAGCGCTTGCGCTCTGCGAAGCGCTCAGTCGGAATTCGCGATCACGATCGCGAATTCCTAGCGCATCCCTCACGGGTTTGCGTCCCTCACGGGGCAAATTATGCGACCTACGTCGGATTTTTGTAGGTCCGCTCTAAGAGCGGACCTACAAAAATCCTAGTGTCGGATTTTTGCGTCCGCAAAAATCCGAGCGCTTATTACGCTTTAGCGTAATAAGCGACCTTATTACGCTTTAGCGTAATAAGCGACCTGAAGTCGGATTTGTCCGCGGACAAATCCTAGCGCATATTACGCTTCAGCGTAATATGCGACCTTCGCACTAAAGCGTAATAAGCGCTCGGATTTTTGCGAACGCAAAAATCCGACACTAGGATTTTTGCGTCCGCAAAAATCCGACACTAGGATTTTTGCGTCCGCAAAAATCCGACGGAGGTCGCATAAATTGCGTACGCAATTTATGCGCTCGGAATTGGGTCGGATTTGGCCTCCCTCACGGGGGCCAAATCCGCCGGCGTAATTGGCGCACGCCAATTACGACGCATACGCCAATTCCGACTCTACGAGCGAACCTACCCCCCCGAAGGGGGGGAGCGACGATCCCCTAAGGGGATCGTTCGCTCGTACGCGTTTTTCGTCGAAAAACGCGGACATACCAATAAATCCAATGTTCTGAGTACAGCTATTTGAATATAGGATATAGCTATATCCTATATCTATACCTATTCTTTGCGTTTTCTTACTGTTATTTGACTCATTATTGAATTATATATATATATGAATTCATATGTATATTAGACATCTATATTTTAATACCTTATCTTATCGAGATATAAGATACTTATCAAAAAAGTATAAGTATCTAATGGGACTTATTATCGTCCCTGTTGTAAAATTAGATTTTACTCTCCTTTAATTTTTATGCATCAATTGATTTGATGCAATCTTTTTAACGTACTCGCGAATAGACTCGGAGCGCCCCTCACGGGGTCGAAGGGACCCGTGAGGGGAACTCGCAGTTCTTCGACCCCCCCTTTTCTCGTACGAGCTAACGATCCCCTTAGGGGATCGTCGCTCCCCCCCTTCGGGGGGGTAGGTTCGCTCGTAGAGTAGGAATTGGCGTATGCGTCGTAATTGGCCCCGTGAGGGGCGCCAACCCGTGAGGGACGCCGGCGGATTTGGCCCCCGTCCCGCCAGGGGCGGGGGAGGCCAAATCCGACCCAATTCCGAGCGCGTCCCCCGCCCCTGGCGGGACGGGTTTGCGTCCCTCACGGGGCAAACCCGTCCCGCCAGGGGCGGGGGACGCGTCCTCCGTCGGATTTTTGTAGGTTCGCTCTCCTGCCCATATCCCGCCCCGTGAGGGGGTCGCTTACCCGTGAGGGACGCTTTAGCTTAATAAGCGACCCCCTCACGGGGACCCCCCTACGGGGGCCCGTGAGGGGGTCCCCGTGAGGGGGTCCCCGTGAGGGGGTCCCCGTGAGGGGGTCCCCGTGAGGGGGTCCCCGTGAGGGGGTCCCCGTGAGGGGGTCCCCGTGAGGGGGACCTATAAAACATCGTCAATAGAATTTTTATCTAGTTTTTTATTGCCTACTGCTAGATTCGAACTAGCGAACCATCGGCTTATGAAACAGACGCTCTACCACTGAGCTAAGCAGGCTTTACTTTGTATAGTTTTTGAACTATTAATATAGTTAATATTATAAATAGAATATAACATATTTAATTTTTTCATTATTAACATTTGAAGTTTTTGGCGGTGCGGCTTCGCCGCACGTGAGCGGTAAAGCACGTACTTAAAAAACGCTTCCGCTTAGATAGGTAGCGATCTACATAGCGCCCCCAGGGCCCGTGGAGGGGGCCACATCTAATTAAGGCCATTTGGTGGCGAATACACCCCTTGAGCTATTTTGATCAGCTCTGAAAAAAAGAAAAAACTTTTAGTGTGCGTGGTGGCAAGCGAAGACCCGCAGCGCTCCCGCTATTGAAAACGCAACTCGCGCTTTGATTATAAATCTACAGGGAATACCAAATAACACCGTAGAAGCCCGTCGACTAAATAAGTACATTTAATATTAGGACTTCAACTATGGAGTTCCGGCTTACCTAAGGACGCCCTCTTACCAAAGAAAACGTAAAGCGGCCGTAGGTCTTTAAACGTTGTTTAACTCTTTGATGGAGTTTTGTTTTTTATTTTATATGTTAAAATAATACAAAGAAAATTTCAATTGAAATTTTGTATCGCACATTTTGTCTTCTGATTCTTTTATAAAAATAAATTTATACAATTAATTAAAATAACAATAATTTTGTAGGTCCCCCTCACGGGTCCCATATACCCATATATATGGGAGCGGAGGTAGAAGAGCGGAGGTCGCAGAGCGGAGGTCGCAGAGCGGAGGTCGCAGAGCGGAGGTCGCAGAGCGGAGGTCGCGTAATTTGCCCCGTGAGGGACGCATACCCGTCCCGCCAGGGGCGGGGGAGGCGCCCCTCACGGGGATAATACAGCCCGCGGATTTGTCCGTAGGACAAATCCGCCCCAAAAACGAAACCCCGTGAGGGGCGCTCCGTAATATGTAACCTTTGCACTAAGTTGATACGTATCGGTGGATACTCGTTTTGCAAAGAAGTTTAAAGGGGGAGGTAGCAACCTATTTCTAAAATTTGTTTAAGCGCCTTTATAGGTTTTTGTTAACGAGGCTAGACTATACATCTAACGGATACAACGTTCAGTACACAAATAAAATAGATAATATTTGTTATTGACACCTACGATCCCTTTACACGCTCCCCTAACTTTTAGATTTTTTATCCATAAATGCATAATTTTTATTATATGAGTCTTACTCTAGTTTTACAATTACTAGCACTATTTAGTGTTGTAGCTGCAGGGCCTATTGTTGTTGTATTATTATCTGTTCGCGGTGGTAATCTTTAATGTATAATTCTTCTCTAGAACAATAGTTTAATTTAAGCGTGCCCTCGAGATTATCGCTCGTACATAGTGCTTATGCCCACCTACAGGTTAGCAGCTCCAGCCTTAATTAACAATAGGTAATTCTTTTATCTTTATATTGTAATTATTATTAACGAGTACTAAGGTCAGGAGGCAACCTCCTGACCTACAATTTGGCAGAATTGTCCCCTCTTCGGGGAGGCCCACCCGTGAGGGACCCGCGCGTCACCCGTGAGGGGAGCTCCGACCCCCATATAAATAGGACGCGACATACGCAAACCCGTTAGGGAGGCGCAATCCGTATATATATAAACTATATATTTATATATATAGTTTATATATATACGGATTTTTACGTGTACTCGCGAATAGACTCGCTATTAGCTCCCCCCCGCGGATATAAGGGGGGGTAGGTTCGCTCCCCCTTTGGGGGGAGTAGGAATTGGGTCGTATTTAGCCTCCCTCACGGGTTGACCCCCCCCGCAGGGGGGAGGGAGGCTAAATCCGTAGGTCCCCCTCGCGGGATATGGGCAGGAGAGCGAACCTACAAAAATCCGACGGAGGACGCCTCCCATATATATGGGACCCGTGAGGGGGACCTAGAAAAAAAAAACCGACCCAACCCGTGAGGGAAGCGATCTCGCCTAAGAGAGGCTACCCACGAGTTTTTCCCCGAAACGACGTTTAGGACAAAAATCCGACGCTAGCGTCTTAATGGGGTAACGCTTCCTAATTGTCCAGGACAATTAGGCCCGAATAGCTAGCGCTCCGTAATAAATGACCTTCGCACAGACAACGAATAATTCGCCGAAGACAAGCGCTTCACCAAGCCCCTCTGTCTCTTAGTGGAGGGGTACCCCAGAATATACGCTAAAAAAGCCTATAGTTTCAAATGTGAATAGAACATATCGCGGAAATATCACTCACTTTAGATAGTGATATTTCCGTGAACATAGGTCTTCGGACATATTTATTTACGACTAAAAATTTGAATACAGTACTATTTCTATTAATATATTCGTTTTTCATTTCGAAGAAAATCCTATATTTATAGGATTTTCTTCGAGATCTCTAGGTCCGCTCTCCTGCCCCAGAGGTCGCTTATTACGGAGCGCTTGTCGAAGGGATTTTCGCGTCAGGCGCGAAAATCCCTTCGAGCAACTCGCAGATCTTCGAACCCCCTTTATCAAAAGGGGGTTCGAAGTCTGCGACTTGCGCTCTGCGAAGCGCTCAGTCGGAATTCGCGATCGCGATCGCGCATTCCTAGCGCATAATTTGCGTACGCAAACCCGTGAGGGATGCGACCTACGTCGGATTTTTGTAGGTCCGCTCTAAGAGCGGACCTACAAAAATCCTAGTGTCGGATTTTTGCGTCCGCAAAAATCCGAGCGCTTATTACGCTTTAGTGCGAAGCTTCAGCGTAGGTCGCATAATTTGCCCCGTGAGGGACGCAAATTATGCGCTAGGAATTCGCGATCGTGATCGCGAATTCCGACTGAGCGCTTCGCAGAGCGCAAGCGCTCCGTAATAAGCGACCTTATTACGCTTTAGCGTCCCTCACGGGTAAGCGACCTGAAGTCGGATTTGTCCGCGGACAAATCCTAGCGCATCCCTCACGGGTCCGCTGAAGCGGACCCGTGAGGGATGCGACCTTCGCACTAAAGCGTCCCTCACGGGTAAGCGCTCGGATTTTTGCGTCCGTCCGAGCGAATCGCCCCGCTATTCGCGAGGCTAGGTTCGCTCGGAGAGTCGGAATTGGGTCGGATTTGGCCTACGGCCAAATCCGCCGGCGTCCCTCACGGGTTGGCGCCCCTCACGGGGCCAATTACGACGCCCCGTCCCGCCAGGGGCGGGGGACGCCACCCTCACGGGTCCGACTCTACGAGCGAACCTACCCCCCCGAAGGGGGGGAGCGACGATCCCCTAAGGGGATCGTTCGCTCGTACGCGTTTTTCGTCGAAAAACGCGGACATATTAGATTTTTTTATCGATCCCGTCCCCCCGCTTATATAAGGGGGGACGGGATCGACGATGTTTTACTATATATATGTAAAATATCTTCAATAATTTAATCCATTTCATATATATAGTTCTATTTCTACATGAAGTGCTTAAGATTAATCGCTTTTTTATTTTAATTATTTGTTTACTCGTAGAAGGATTTTTAGTACCTTAAGGGATTCACACAAGCCCAACACTATTACATATTCTATAAATTCATTTTTTAGATCCCATTAATATCTGTATTCTGCTAAACTAAACTCTATTAGTTTTCATTATAATAGAAATTATGTTATAATTATATCTATAATCGAGTAAACTATTAATAAACGCAAATAGCTTTTTATCGAATAAAATTCTATAGAATTTTATTCGAGTTTTGGTAAGAATTCAGTAATTCTTAGCCGAAGAAACATACCGATGTTTTTTCCTCTTTGGGTTAGACAATCCGAGTCTAATTAATTAAAACTAAGTTTTATCCACCCTGCGGGTAGAATAACACGCAGTTGAAATACGCCGCCCGCGGATATAAGGGCGAAAATGACCCGCTAGTGTTGATTCCATATAAAAAGCAACGGGTTGCTAACTCAATGGTAGAGTACTCGGCTTTTAACCGATAAGCTCTGGGTTCGAGTCCCAGGTAACCCAATAATAAGTCAGCTATCATATATTTTTATATGATATTAAGGTAATGTTTATGTGATAACATAAAACCATTGAACATCAACCCTCTTCAAATGTAGTAGAAGGTACAATGCTAAGTAACGCTAAGAAAATTTTTAGCTTTATTGACATAATTGTGCACAGTTTGTATTTTTCTTTTTTGTTAAAGGATTAATTAAAAAGTCCTTAATTAATGAATTCTAATTAAAGGTATTCAAGTTCAATTGCTGCGCTTCACACACCCATATTTTAGGTCTCCATCGACGCTTTTCAGTTTTTTATAATAGATAAGACGAATTGAAGGGAAGGCGAGATTCAATATGTAGACATTACAGCCTCTAATTTTGAGTACTCGCTAATTATAGTATTTGTACTGGAGCGGTAGCGCTTGTTAATGGCCCCCCTCACGGGTAGATGCCCCCCTCACGGGGAGGGGGCCATGTGCTAAGCGTCAGCGTAGGTCGCCTCCCCTCCCTTCGGGGAGGGAGGCGTACGCATCAGACCCCCCCCGTAGGGGGGAGGGAGGCGTACGCATCATACCCCCCCCGTAGGGGGGAGGGAGGCGTACGTACCTTACCCGTGAGGGAGGCCTGGCCCGTGAGGGGGCCCCCCTCACGGTTATTTACCCGTTAGGGGGCCCCCTCACGGGCCAGGCCTCCCTCACGGGTACGACGCTTAAGCCAATTAGGGGGCCTTTATTGGGCGGGATTTGTCCAGAACAATCACGATGCAGTAGGCATAATCCTCAGGACGGCCCTATATTTTTAGGGCCGTCCTGGACAATTAAGTGTCATTGCTGTTCGCGAGTACGCCTTTGTGGGGTATGCCCACCCGTGAGGGATACTACCACTGACCTCTGGACCTACTTAGATTTTTATTCAAAAAATCTGGCCCGGGCTTCCAAATAATTGTATAGGTTGGTCAGGATCGTATCAAAGCATCCAAATAGTTGAGCCTTTCATATCATTAATCGATGCGTTCTGGTTACCAACGTGATATGCTGGTACTATGAGTTAGAACCAGTAAGCATATGTTTAATTAAAAGTCGAAGTTTTAAATATCGAAACGTCCGGGCGGACGATTCTATAACCCCCCCGAAGGGGGGAAAATCTTTATCGAATAAATTTCTATTGACGATGTTTTATAGGTCCCCCTCACGGGTCTCCTGCCCCCCTCACGGGCCCCCGTAGGGGGGTCCCCGTGAGGGGGTCGCTTACCCCCCCTTCGGGGAGGGACGCGCCGCCCCAGCGTCCCCCGCCCCTGGCGGGACGGGTAAGCGCTCGGATTTTTGTAGGTTCGCGAGGAGAGTCGGAATTGGGTCGGATTTAGCCTCCCTCACGGGTTAACCCGTGAGGGAGGCGCCCTCACGGGTTAACCCGTGAGGGAGGCGCCCTCACGGGTCCGTAGGTCCCCCTCACGGGTCTCCTGCCCCCCTCACGGGCCCCCGTAGGGGGGTCCCCGTGAGGGACGCGCCGCCCCAGCGTCCCTCACGGGTAAGCGACCCCCTCACGGGGCGGGACCCGTGAGGGGGGCAGGAGACCCGTGAGGGGAACCTACAAAAATCCGACGGAGGACGCGTCTCCCGCCAGAGGCGGGGGACGCGCTCGGAATTGGGTCCGCCGGCGTCCCTCACGGGTTGGCGGACGCCAACCCGTGAGGGAGACCGTCCGCCGGTACCGGCGGGTCCCGTGAGGGACGCCACCCTCACGGGTCCGACTCCCCCCAAAGGGGGAGCGAACCTACCCCCCCGAAGGGGGGGAGCGCCGCCCCCCTCACGGGCCCCCCTCAAGGGCCCCCCTCACGGGGAGGGGGGCCCCTAAGGGGATCGTCGCGAGTACACGAAAACATCGTCGATCCCTCCCCCCCGCGGATATAAGGGGGGGGGGAATTCCTATAGAAAGGAATTTTGTTAAGGTATAGAAATTTATTCGAGAAACTCGTAGATTTTCCCCCCGCGGATATTCTGATATAAGGGGGGGAAAACTTCGACTTTAGGTCCCCCTCACGGGTCGCAGAGGGAGGCGACCTCCGCGGACGCTTCGCAATATTCGCGAGTACGAGTTTTATCAAATAAAATTCCATATAATTTTATTAGATAAAAAAAATAAATATTGGTGTTTTTAAAAAGGCTGCTCTTGTTTTTTATTTATTATCTGGTATAATAGAAATACCAGGTTTTAACGAAAAAGCTTGAATTAAAAATTATAAAAAAGTTTTTATATGTCCGCGTTTTTTTAAACTAAAAAACGCGGATATATAGGTTCCTATGTACGCGTGTTTTCTTAATACGCGGAGATCTAGAAAAAAAGTGCATTGCCCACTTCCCCTAAGGGAAGGCGCCACAGGCGGCGAGGCTAAAGAACGACACTCACGAGTCCGGAGGTTTTTGCTTCGCTTTTTGCTTCGCAATTTGTGCTGTGCAAAAAGCGTCCGTCAAATTCTTTTCATTTGCGCTAGTCGCTTAATAAATTGGGCCAGATAACTTCGAATAGCGAAGTTTATGCGTTCGTCTCTATTCGCTCGTCTATATTCGTGCGGAGAACGGAGTTATAAAAACTCGAGAAGAAATTTCTTCTCGAGTTTTTGTCCTCCCCCGCCGATATAAGGCGGAGCACAAAAAGTCGAAGTTTTAAATATCTTCGATATTTAAAATCTTTAGGTACGCTCCCTTATATAAGGGAGCGTACCTACGTATTACGCCTCCCTGACGGGTTGACCCCCCCCCCTACGGGGGGAGGCCCGTGAGGGCGGCAAAATAAGACCCAATTCCGACTCCCCCCAAAGAAGGAGCGAACCTTCCCCCCCCTTATATCCGCGGGGGGGAGCTAATAGACTAACTATTAGCGAGTACGATAAAATCCGACCCGTGAGGGAAGCGTTCCCGTGAGGGAGGCCTTTGCACTCGAATAAATCTCTATTCGATCTTCTCTATTTCTATAGGATACTCCTTTTTTCGGAGAAAATCAAAAATTAAAAATAAATTATAAACTATGACAGCAATTTTAGAACGTCGTGAAAATACTAGCTTATGGGCACGTTTTTGTGAGTGGATCACTTCAACAGAAAACCGTTTATACATCGGTTGGTTTGGTATCATCATGATCCCAACTCTTTTAACTGCAATTTCTGTGTACATTATCGCATTCATCGCAGCACCTCCAGTTGACATTACAAAGGTGTCCTAAATTCGTAAGAATTTAGTATTAACCGGGTGAAATGCTGAGACTTGAAAAAAATCAGCAGCCAAGCTGTTAACGAGGTACTTACTATACATAAAAAGTAAGTATGTTAGCAGAAGGTTCAGAGACTAGAAGGTGTGGAACTCACCAATAATCCTTCAATTAGCGCCCGGCCCCTAAATAGAGTTCTATTAAATGCATACAATAGAATATATGCAATAAAATATTATATGTTATATGTAGCATTAAGAAAATTAGGGCGAAGATATAGTCCAACGAGAGACTATTCTTAGTTGTTTTATTCTTTTAAGTTTTTTACAAATGTTTTGTTCAATAAACAAACAAAAAATCCAAATCTTTGGTAACGCGATTCAATCCACTTATTTTGCAATTGAAAAAGATCCCAAAGAACAAAAAAGTACTAACTTACCAACGCAAAAAGAAAAGACGGGTTCAAGTTACAGTATAACCAAAAACAAATATGAAAGTAAAACTTCGTCATGGTTTCAAGACATGAAACCTGAAACTGTAGCTTGGCTTGCTGGATTGCTACAAGGAGAAGCGCAGTTTCTCAAAAGATAGACGTGTACGCTCAGCAATAAAAAGTCCAGATTATATTCCTCCACCACCTATACCTTTTATTAAAATAGAAATGGTTGAGGAAGATCTAATGTTATATGTAGCAAGTCTTATGGGGGAAAATTGTAGAAAACAAGTTAGACAAACTACAACCAAAAAGTCTGTTTATAGAGTTTGCATGTACAAACGGGAAAAAGTTGAAGCTTTTCTTCAACTGATTTTACCCTACGTTTATGGTGAAATTAAACGTGGGTTAATTTTAGATCTTTTAGCCGATTGCGAAGCTTATAACAAGTGGGTTTTAGAAGGTGGCAAAAGAAAAGCTGCTGAACACGCGGTGCGTTTTTGTTCTAACCAAAAAAAAATAAACCCTATACTCTTAATAAAAATTTGAATAAGTTAAGAGTTTTGTTTATGAGATTTGTTTTCTATTTAAACTTTAACAAGGATAAAACAACTAAAAATGAATCAGAATAGTGTCTGACCTGTAGCACAGAAGTCTGATCATTTTATGTTTGGCTTTTATGTATGGTCGGGCTTTTCGAACCTTATTAATAAATAAGGTTTCAATTAACTCTCGAGCGATGGTATCCGTGAGCCAGTTTCAGGTTCATTATTATACGGTAACAACATCATCACTGGTGCAGTTGTTCCAACTTCAAACGCAATTGGTTTACATTGAGAAGTGCCTCGTACCCATATAAAATATATATGACAAAAACGAGCGAATCGGGTGAAATGCAAGAAAGCGTTCGGATTCGTCCAACAAACATACTTTTTAGAAGAAATTTATAAGGAGGAAAACTCAAATTAATGACTACTAAAATAATTTCAGAGGCAGAATTAGAGGTAATCTTTGATAACCTATCTAAGTTAGCAGAACTATCAAATACAAACGCATATGATTATTATATTCAAACGCTAAAAACACAACGTTTATCAGAACAACCTGATCCTTATAAACAGTCATACTATGAACGCCATCATATTATTCCTCGCTTTGAAAAGGAGAAGTCCACAGATGCTCCTGAAAATCTCGTTAAAGTGACGGCCAAAGAGCACGTAATAGCTCATTGGTTAAGATATAAAGTATTTAATAAACCGCAAGACCTATGCGCTTATCTTTTTCGAGTTAGTGATACTATTAATTCAATAAAAAAACGAAATGAACTTGTATCACAAGCAAGAGAAAGAGATCGCATTGAAAAACGTTCCTTTTTTGATTCTGTCTTCCAGACGGAAATGGGGAAACGTGGTGGTAAAAAAGGTGGCTCTGCAGGTTCAAATGCTCAATTTTTGGCTCGACAAAGGGTGGGTCTACAGTATGGGCGCAAAACTGGGATTAAAAATCAAAATGAAACGTTGAAAGAATTTGTTGCTAACTGGTCTATTTGGGCTTTTAGTGAAAACGCTTTTAGTACAAGTAGAGTAAATGATAGGGGTAAAGAGTTACATGTTTTAATAAGTCGAAAAAAAAGTTTTATAGAAGTTTTTGATGCCTTAAAAACGTTCGTTCCCTTTAGTCTTGAAGGGAAAAATCCAGCAACGATGCATAAATTGGTATACAACGAACGTAAAAACATGTTTGGTTGGCGAATTGAAAGAACGCTAACTTGCAGTGAAGCTGTGGAGGGCATTCAAGATTTTTATAAAAACACTTCAGAAATTTTAGACTTTGAAGAAGATTTATTAATAAATGAAGATCTTGAATAGGTTCCACAGTACACTCAGAGACTAGAGCTTGAGTCCCAACAATAATAGCTCAAATAGTGCCCGAAATATCTCAATATTTCAACCTTATGCTACCCCTAAGGCCTAGGACTTTGTCCTTCGCGTTAGTGTTTTCTACGTATTCCTTCCCCTCATGGGAAGGAATACTAGGCGGGTACGCAAGCAAGACCGCCGTCACCTAAGGTGATAATATTGAGATATTATGACATAGTCCACTCCCTAAGGTTAAATTTAGGGATTTTAGTGTTCTACCCAATCTGGGAAGCTGCTTCTTTAGACGAGTGGTTATACAACGGTGGTCCTTACCAATTAGTTGTATGTCATTTCTTCTTAGGTGTATGTTGTTACATGGGTCAACCTTCACCGGCCCTTTAAGGGGGTAACCTCTTAAGACAAATACCGGTTAAAAACGTTTAAAAAAAGATAAGTAAATAAAAAGGAGCAAAATGGCATAGACGCATTCGTAAGAATACGTCAAAGTTTTAATTGACTTCAAAATTAATAAAAAAAAGTTAAGTATACAATCAAAACAAGTTTTTATTCGATCTATTCTAATCAAGTAATAAATATGAATCAATTAGATTTTATTGCAAATTTGCAAAGGAATTGAATTGCCATCATAACTAAAACATTAGTTCTATTTGAAAAAAATCCTGAAATCTTAACACAGCAGACCAGTCGTTTTTCGGGCAATTCGAAGAAATTGGGGTTCTACATGGTTTACAACAAGAAAACAAAAAAGTTTTACTTAGGCAGTTCAATAGATTTTGGTTTACGTGTAAGTTACTATAATCGGGACTTTAAAAATTATTTCAGCAACAGCAGATCGAGTCTGTACTCTTCATTCATTGAAGATATTAAGACTAATGACTGTTCTTATAGCGATTTCTTTTTCATTCCATTAATAAGTTTTGAGGTAAATTCTATCAAATTCGAAGAAATGGAAAGTCTTAAAAATTCAGTATCAACTTCAAGCAATTCTACTACTAGATTTTTAGAAACTATACCGTAACAAAATTCCTTTAGAAAGGAATTTTTCCCCCCCTTCGGGGGGGAGGGATCGACGATGTTTTCGTGTACTCGCGACTAGCCTCGCTAGTCGCTCCCCCCCTTCGGGGGGGTAGGTTCGCGAGTAGAGCTCCGCTCGGCGAGCGGACCTATAAAACATCGTCAATAGAATTCAACGCCATAAATCATTTTATGGTTGACAAAATACGTAGTACTCAAATTTACAATAGAGGTGCTACAGGTCAATTTGTTGCTGGTAATACGTTTAGACCGCCAACAAGCGGTACAAGACCAAAGCCTGTACTCGCGACTAGCCTCGCTAGGCGCTCCCCCCCTTCGGGGGGGTAGGTTCGCGAGTAGAGTCGGACCCGTGAGGGTGGCGTACGCCAATTCCGAGCGCATAAATTGCCCCGTGAGGGACGCAATTTATGCGACCTCCGTCGGATTTTTGTAGGTTCGCTCAGCGAGCGAAGGTCGCAGAAATTGCGTACGCAATTTCTGCGCTCGGAATTGGCGTGCGCCAATTCCGACTCTCCGAGCGAACCTAGCCTCGCGAATAGCGGGGCGATTCGCTCGGACGGACGCAAAAATCCTAGCGCTTATTACGCTTTAAGCGTAATAAGCGACCTCGACCCCCCTACGGGGGGAGAGCGGACCTATAAATTTTGTTGGTACAGGATTTGCATTCGAGTCCGTTTTGCTAGCTGCCGAGTTTCTTGGTGTAGATCGTAGAACAATTCGAAACAAAATTGGGCGAAATTTTGAATTTATGGACCCTGCTGAATTTGATTCATGGCCAACAGCAAAAAAAATTATACCAACTAATGCGGATCGTTTTGACAAATCCTTGTTACGTAAAATGTACAAACAGTAAGTGCATTATAAAGTATCCTATATTGAGATAATGTTTAATAATATCCTCAATATAGGATACTTTTTCATTCTAAAACGTTTTTAACCGGTTAATACCGACTAATAACGGTGAACCCTTCATACATATAGAAATGCTATATGTATATGGGAATACCGTGGGAAGTACAAACTTAGAAAAACTTAAAAAAGGTTTTTTAAGTTTGTACCTCGTAACGACTGACTCGAAAGAGGAGACCAGTTACGCTTTCAAATAAAATAAATAATATAAAAAATAGGCAAAGCTAACTGGTAATACGTCGGGCACTCGCTATACTAAAGCTTACTATGTCGAAGAAAATATTCGATTTTCTTCGAGATCTCCGCGTTTTTATCCGTCGGATTTTTGTAGGTTCCCCTCACGGGTCTCCTGCCCCCCTCACGGGCCCCCGTAGGGGGGAGAGCGGAGAAAAACGCGGATATGATATCTTTTGATGTCTAAGGTAAGCTGCGAGTGTAAATTATAGTCTAAGCCCAATATAAATGTTGGGGTTAACTTGCGTGAGTGGGAATTATCTTTCCGTTTAGGTTAACGCTAGCCCTTTTTATAGTTTGAGGCACAAAAGAAGTGCTGCTACATACGAACTGAAAAAGAACTGGGTAAAATGCAAGAAAATTTAAAAAAAAAATGTTTGCTTAATAATAATAATTATGCTGTGGCGTTTCCATAACCATATCAAATATCCTCTGTTTAACTCTTCAGACTCTTCATTATCGGCTGGTAATGACGACGGCGATTTTCTCCATCAAAAAACATTTGACGGAATCTTACCAGATTTAGCTGACCTACAACTAAAAAAACAAAAAGGCTTTAATATCTACTCTGACTTTATTTCAGAAGCTAGGTTACGAGCCCAAAAAGCGATTCAGAAAGATATAACTATTTATACTGAAGTGCATCATATTTTACCACGACATTCGGGTGGTGCTGATGACCAAGCAAATTTAGTTGTTTTATTATACAATGATCATATAAAAGCCCATTCTATTAGATGGGCCCAGTATGGTCCCATTGGAGACAAAATTGCTTTTTCAGTTATGGTAGGTCCGCTCGCAGAGGTCGCTTATTACGCTAAAGCGTAATAAGCGCTAGGATTTTTGCGTCCGTCCGAGCGAATCGCCCCGCTATTCGCGAGGCTAGGTTCGCTCGGAGAGCTTCGCTCGCTGAGCGAACCTACAAAAATCCGACGGAGCTCTACGAGCGAACCTACCCCCCCGAAGGGGGGGAGCGACTAGCGAGGCTAGTTCGCTCGTACAGGTGAAAATGTTGAAGCGCGCAAAATTAAAGTCGAAGTTTTCCCCCCCTTCGGGGGGAAAATCTTCGAGTTTCTCGAATAAATTTATATATAAATTTATTCGATAAAGCATCCATAGCGGGCACCATAGGTGGCCCTCTAGCTCAACAACTGTTCAAACAAACAAATAAAGGCTGGTTTAACTCGGAAATACAAAGTCGAAGTTTTCAATATCCCTACAGGATATTGAAAACTTCGAGTTTCTCGAATAAATTTATATCGAAATTTATTCGATAAAGAAATTTAGGTATTAAAGGGGCCGCTACTAATCGATTGAATGAAACAGGTGGTTTTGATTGGGCTAATTTAAATAAAGCTAATGAAGCCCTAAATAAAAAATTAGAGGATCCAGAAGAAAAACGTATTTTTGAAGAAATTCAAAGAGAAAATTTAAGGAGAGGATTAACTACACAAAAGAATGAACAAGTAAATATTGGAAATAGTATTTCACAACGTTTTAAGAGCATCAGTTATCATGGTGTTATGATAAACAATAAACGATATTATATTGACAATGAACAACGTACTTATCTTTGTGAAACCACTCTTGATTATTATTAGGTCCGCTCTCCCCCCGTAGGGGGGTCGAGGTCGCTTATTACGCTTAAAGCGTAATAAGCGCTAGGATTTTTGCGTCCGTCCGAGCGAATCGCCCCGCTATTCGCGAGGCTAGGTTCGCTCGGAGAGTCGGAATTGGCGTACGCCAATTCCGAGCGCATAAATTGCGTACGCAATTTATGCGACCTTCGCTCGCTGAGCGAACCTACAAAAATACGACGGAGCTCTACTCGCGAACCTACCCCCCCGAAGGGGGGGAGCGCCTAGCGAGGCTAGTCGCGAGTACTAGAAAAATCGCCTCTTAAAGAAAGCCGAAAAAAGAAAAGTAAGAAGTTATAGATGGGGAGAATAATTTATTTATTATTCTTTAAATTTTTTTTTTAAACACCTTGCAGCGAAGCACGTTGAATAATTTTATCAGTACTTTGAAACGACTGAGACATCGAATAAACCTGAAGGCAATAGGGAAAAGCCAATAGGTAAAAGCCCGTTCCATCACAGTTCTTCGATATGTAGACGTGAACGTTCAACGACTAGAAAGTGAGGACATTTTGCCAATAATCTTTCCACGAGTTCCCAGCAATTAGAAAAGTACTTAAATTCTAGTTGATGACATAGTCTGAACTTTAGTGAAAACTAAAGAAAGTTTTGATTTAAATATCAAAACTATAACATTTTTGATGCGTCCATGGATCGCTGTTGCTTACTCTGCTCCAGTAGCAGCTGCAACTGCAGTATTCATCATTTACCCAATTGGTCAAGGTTCATTCAGCGATGGTATGCCTTTAGGTGAAATTTGCCTCTTTACTAGTCCGCATAAATTAAGAAATCCATGCAATTTCTTATTCTCGCTTTTGTTTTGTTCTTTTGTCTTAGTAAAATGAATTTATTTAATTATCTTAAATAAGGATAATAACACATGTACTTACGAAACAACTGTGAAAAGACCTGAGTTGTTTACTAAAAACAAAGTTCGGGGAAAAAGAAAAAAGAAAAAAGGAATTTATGATGGTGGGCTATATCGAAAAACTTACCTAAAAGGAAAACCTCCATTTGGTTTGAAATCAAGTATTTTTGAAAATACATTAAAAAAAAACTCAACCCGTTCAAAAGTTGTGTGCTTTTGCTATCCAAATAGGGATGCTGAATTTGCACAACACGGATACCAAATGGAAAATTCCTTACTAACTAGTGAAAAAGAAATACCTGGAGTAAAAATTTTACTACCAGACGTAAATGCTCAAATTATAGAAAATACTCCAGGTATTTATGGAATTTGTTGCAAAGTAACAAAAAAATGCTTTGTAGGAGAATCGCAAAATAGAAAACACAGAATTTTAACTAGATTATCGGACTTAACTCAAAATAGAGTTACAAATTCCAAATTTTTTAAAGAGTTTCAAGAATACGGAATTCAGAATTTTGAATTAATTCTATTTCAAAGTGGTCAGATTTGTGAAAACTTTATGTATAGAAAATACATTGAGTACAAACTTCAATCAGAATTATCCGCTGTATCATTATCGTATAATAAAGGCATTACTGAAACATTGCAAAGACCTGGTCAAGGGTTTTATCCTAGCCAACCGGGTATTTATTGTATTCGTTGTAAAAGAAATAATGCTTGCTATTTTGGTCAAACCGGTCAACGTCGTGGTATTGCTGGAAGGATTACTAAACATAAGTCGAATTTAAGATACTATCAGTCAACTAATACAGTTATGCAAGTGGATTGGTTTCGTTATGGCGAGGAATCTTTCGAGTTTTTAGCAGTTGATTATGGTACAGAATGGGTAGATGAAAACAAACGTAAAAGACGTGAAACTGAATTAATTCAAAACCATATCTCTGAAGGAGGTATTGTTTATAACACGTTTGATAATGACTCAGGTAGACAAGGAAACTTTCCTGTGCTTTTCACTTCTTTTAGTGAATCCACTGAAATCGAAAGGTTGCGTAATGAAATGCACAGCCATCCACGTTTTCCAAATCAATTTGATAAAGCGATTATTGCTAATGGTAATACCTATCTTAGTATTACTGAAGCAGCGAGAAACTTATGTATTCATCGTACTGCCGTTGTATACAAACTACGAAGCGGTACCTATCGAGAAGCTACTCTTGAAGAGATTCAATTAGAAAAAGCACGAAGACTAAGTCCTACTTTAAATGAAAACCCTAACCCTTATTGTAATATACCAGTCTACAATCCTGTTAAAAAACGAAGTCCGGGCACACCAATGCGTGTTTCTATTGAGGGTACCGTATATGAATCTATAGCCGATGCTGCGCGTAGTCGAAATGTTTCTTCTACTGCGATTAGACGATCTATACAGCGTGGACGTCCTAATTATTATTTAGTTGATTCTGAAAAGAATCGAATTGATAATTGTGGGTAACTTAATTTTTGAAAAATTCAATTTCTGTGTTTTCTTTTGGAACGAATTCTTAAGCTAGTAATTCTTTCTTTTTCAACTAAATGTCTAACGGCCATCCCGAAGGGGAGTAGGTGCAAGCGCATCGAAACGGTAAGTATCTTAAAAAAACTTTTAAGATAAAGATATGGTCTGATCTCTTTAGTAATAAAGAGCAGGAAAAAAAAAATTCTTTCCGGGAATAGCGTAGCGAACTATTCTGAACATAAATGATTTCAGGTACTTTCAACTTCATGAACGTTCGTGACAATGTTGTATAAACATTGCAAACTGGGTGAAATAATGAAAACTGTATTTTTATAAAAAAGGTAATCATTAGCCAAGCTTTTTATGATTTTTAAAATGATCCTATTGACTAGTCTACTCGAAAGTATTAGACTTTCTAACGAAAGAATTAGGATTTCGGTTTTCTTAGAAAGAAACCGACATAGATACCTTTAAATAAGGTATATTCAAAGAATAGAAGATTTATTTATCTTCTATAGAGTAAAGAAGGTTCAGAGACTAGAAGGTGAGGTTCTTTACCAATAAACCTTCCACGAGTGCCCAGGATTCTTTCATAAAAAAGCAGAGCGCGAGAGCGACGGACGAAGTCTTAAGAAACCCGCAAGGCGTTAGAAAACTCTCAGAGTTTTCGTCTCCTAGGAAGCTCTAGATAGCCGCTCCTAAAAAAACAAGTGATATAATATGAAAGAATTATGATATAGTCCGACACTTTTCCGAAAAGGAAAAGAGTATAGAATAAAGAGTCTATACATAACAGATGGATCGTATTCCAAGCTGAGCATAGCTAGGTGTTGTGCTCATTAAATCGGGTAAAGTGTCTGGAAAGCTAAGGTTGTAAAAATAAAATCTTTAGATTAAAGAGGTACGGAAAAGATACAAAATATTTAAGAAAATAAAAAAAAAATTGATAAATTATAAAATATGGTTTACACACAACAAAAAGCAGTTCAAATTGAAAAAAACAAAAGTCGAAGTTTTCAATATCCCTACAGGATATTGAAAACTTCGAGTTTCTCGAATAAATTTCTATCGAAATTTATTCGATAAAGAAACAATGCAAAGAATTGAAGATAGAGAACATCTCTATATTGAAGGAACGTACCAAGATAAGTTTTCTCGTTTAGTTGTTTTTTGCTCTAAACATGGTACAGAAAATGTTACTACTTTCACTAACTACAAACGTTCTCGCACAGGATGTTCTTGTTGTGGGCGTGAACAAGTTAGCTCTAAATGAATTAACCGTGTATTTTCACAAGAAACTATTAATCGCCAAAGTGAATCTGCTTATTCAAGACCAGAACGTGGAGGAAAGCCACGAAAATGGCGAGAAGAAGGTAAGTATCGCAGTTGGCGTAAAAAAGTATTGAAAAATGGTAATTATACATGTGCTATTTCGGGTGAAAAAAAAAACTTAGAATGTCATCATCTTTACGGTACAAACGAAAACGAGAGTCTTATTTATATTCCCGAAAATGGTATTATTCTTAAACATGAATTACATGTACAATTTCATAAACGTTATGGCTTTCGTTCTAACACTTTAGAACAGTTTGAATTGTTTGTAAAACATCTTGCCGAAGCCCAAAATACAACTATGCTAATCAGCAGCCAAGCCGTAGATAGGGTGTTAGAGGATTTAAGAGAAAGAAAAAACTTTCTGTTAATCCATTTAACAGGTCTACGGAAGGTTCAGAGACTAGGTGGTGAGGTGCCCTATCAATAAACCACCTTTTAGCTCCCGGGGAGTTGCCAAAAAAAAAAAAAATAATTTAGCGTTTATAAATAAGCCTATAAATTCTAAACGGCTACTCTGTGATATAGTCCGACACCCGAGGGAAACCTTGGGCGCTACCTTTCGAAAAGTTCAAAGGTCGCGGCGGGAAAATAGAAAAAGGAAAAAGTAATACTTTTTCCCGTAACAGTTGAACATCTTAATGCACCCATTCCATAGACTAAACTGTGGTCTAGTAGCTTAAAGTAAAACAAATAAATGAAAACAAATAAATGAAAACAAATATGAATACAAATTTAGATAAAAATCTAGTACGAGCGAACGATCCCCTTAGGGGATCGTCGCTCCCCCCCTTCGGGGGGGTAGGTTCGCTCGTAGAGTCGGACCCGTGAGGGTGGCGTACGCCAATTCCGAGCGCATAAATTGCGTACGCAATTTATGCGACCTCCGTCGGATTTTTGTAGGTTCGCTCAGCGAGCGAAGGTCGCATAAATTGCGTATGCAATTTATGCGCTCGGAATTGGCGTGCGCCAATTCCGACTCTCCGAGCGAATCTAGCCTCGCGAATAGCGGGGCTATTCGCTCGGACGGACGCAAAAATCCTAGTGTCGGATTTTTGCGTTCGCGAAAATCCGAGCGCTTATTACGCTTTAGC